>MDSY01156994.1_pt1 | contig 23493 bp, 17 predicted proteins | sample 811131 | NCBI WGS metagenome assembly MDSY01 (sample SAMN05326643, study PRJNA326480) | marine metagenome | isolation source: seawater | place: Atlantic Ocean: South West | collected 2010 | reverse complement strand
CTCGGGGTTGAACAGAAATAGACTTTAGGGTTTCTAGGGTTTAGGGCAACGAAAAATATCGCTTACACTGCTGCCTTTGCGCGCGCCGCTGCGGCCTTTGCGGTCTGTGCCGCCGCTTGTGCCGCAGCCGCCGCTGACCTCGCCGCCTCCGCCCCACTCCCCGAGTTTCCAACGTTTTCCTTACCCTTTTGCCCTCCCACTTTCTTCCGCTTCGCCAACACTTCTGCTTCCGCGTGAAACGCCTCGTCCCCCGCCTTCGCCGGCAACTTACACAACCGTCGGAGCTCAGCACCCGTGAGACTCTCCTTGTCCAGCAGCTCGCCCGCCAGCATGTGCAAGTCTTTTTCGTGATGTTTCAACAATTTGGTCGCCCTCAAATTCGCCTCCTCCAGCATCTTGTTCACCTGCTCTTCGATGTGCTTCCTGGCTTCGTGCGACAAGCCGTAGTCGCCGTAATCCGTGGAGGCTAACCCGACCTTGCCATTCTCACCGAAGCCGTACTTGGTGACCATTTCGCGGGCTAACCTGGTGGCTTGTCGCAAATCCGAAGAAGCGCCGGTGGTGACTTCGTCCGACCCGAAAATCAGCTCCTCCGCCACACGTCCACCCATCGTCACGTCCAGCATCGCCAGGAGTTGTTTCTTCGTTAAGTTGAGCTCGTCCTTCTCAGGGAGCTGCATGACCATCCCTAGTGATTGACCTCGGGGGACGATCGTGGCTTTGTGGATAGGGCGGGCGCCTGGAGTTAATAAAGCGACGAGCGCGTGCCCGCCTTCGTGATAAGCTGTCAATTTTCTGTTCTCGGGCGCGACCACCGCGCTCTTTCGCTCAGCGCCCATCATAATACGGTCCTTGGCGTGTTCTAATTGGCTCATACCAACCTCAACCGCGCCGTCTAAAGCAGCTTTCAAAGCAGCAACGTTGACTAAGTTCGCCAAGTCTGCACCTGAAAAACCAGGCGTCCCCCTCGCGATAACTTCCCAGTCGATCTTCTTGGAAACGGAAACGCCCTTGCTGTGGACCGCTAAAATTTCTTCCCTGCCTTTCACGTCGGGGTTGGGTACGTTCACGGTACGGTCGAACCTTCCAGGCCGAATCAGCGCTTTATCCAGCGTCTCTGGAGTGTTAGTCGCGGCGAGCACTATTACGCCTTCATTTTTCCTGAAACCGTCAAGCTCTGTCAATAATTGATTCAGCGTCATGCGCGTGTTCTGCTGGTCCTTCGGGTTCCTCGCGCTGCCCACGGCGTCAATCTCGTCGATGAAGATAATGCAAGGACTTGATTGCTTCGCGGCTTTGAACAGGTCTCTTACGCGCCTTGCGCCTACTCCAACGAACATCTCTTCAAACTCAGACCCAGAAGTGTAGAAGAACGGCACGCCCGCTTCGCCCGCCACGGCTCTGGCGAGCATTGTTTTTCCCGTCCCTGGCGGTCCTACTAACAACAAGCCCTTTGGCAACTTGCCCCCCAACCGTGTAAACTTCTCCGGATTTCTAAGGTACTCAACAATCTCCACTAGTTCGCCTTTGGCTTCATCTACGCCCATAACGTCTTTGAATTTCGTGTTAATCTCGCTCGTGGGTTTCGGTTTCTCGCCGCCGCCCATGATTGATTTGGTGATTCCTCCGCGGTCGTCCGCGAGCGCGCCTATTCCGCTCAAAACCACAAACGCCACGCCCAACGTTCTCACCGTTCGCCACAGCTGCGCCTTGAACGTCGGCTCAAGCTGTTGCGTGTAGATTGGGGATGTGGCGGATCCCAGGGTGCTGGAAGAGCCCATACCGGCTATAGCTGCACCACCAGCACCTCCACCCATCCCAGTCATGATGGCTGAGGCGTTTCGATGAACAGATGAAGATTGAGACGCTCCAGTCGCTCCCTCCGCTGATGCGCCTCGCTGTAGCGTCCGCAACAGCGCGGAGTCGTTCAACCTATCAACTCGTACCAGGGCTTTCAAGTACTCTCCTAGGTTCGCCTCCGTTGCCGCTACCTCGCCTGATTCGTACAGCTGAACCACCTTCTCGGGTGAAGAGCGGTTCAGATCGCGCAGGTGGGAGGTTTGTGATGAAGGGTCGCTGGGAACCGAGGTTGACCGCCCGAAGAAGTTGCGACTCTGCGGAGTGGAGCTCTTCGTTCGGCCCACCGTCCGGGGTTGAAACGTGCCAGGTACGACATGGCCTGTGGAGAGAAGAGAAGGGTGTTAGGGTTAGGGTTCAGGGCGTTCGAAGGTGGCGAGTAGCGTAAGGAGATGGCATGAGAATCGCCCCGGGAATCTCGTAGTGAGAGAGATCCCTCCTGGCAAGATTCCGAGTGAAATCGAGCGTATTGACGAACCTCGTGTGGCGAGCCTCGGGGTTGCCGCGGCGACGCGCTCCGTGGCGTGCCACGCACGCGACAGCGTGTGGCGCAACATCACGGCGCGAACGCACGCGCGCCAAGGTGTGCCCTCTTGGCGAACGCGTTCCCTTAGAAATAAATAATCCACGTCACCAAGTTTTTTACTTTTCCCTCGTCGAGACGCGTCTTTCATCTTCGAAAGTGCACATCGTGACGCACACGTCCGCCTTCCCGGTTCATGAGCGGCGCCGCCCCTGTGCCGACCACCGTCCCCGCCGGCATGACCGCGAAGCACTTCGCTGAGACGGTGGCAAGGGTGGCGCAAGCATCGCAAAGAGCCGCAAGACCCACCCCCGCGCGTCTCGTCGCGGTGTCCAAAACCAAACCTGTGGCGCAGCTGATGGAGTGCTACGACGCGGGCCACCGCGTGTTCGGGGAGAACTACGTGCAGGAAATTTGCGAGAAAGCCGCGGTGATGCCCAACGACATCCAGTGGAGGTTCATAGGCCACGTGCAGAGCAACAAAGCCAGGGCGCTTGTGACTGGCGTGCCGGGGTTAACCACGGTGGAGACTGTGGATTCGGTGAAGTTGGCGAATAAATTAGATGCAGCGGTGGCAGAAGCATCTGAAACTCGAATGGCCGCGTTCAACGCAACCACAAACCCCCCGCTAAACGTGATGGTCCAGGTGAACACGTCAGGCGAGGAGTCGAAGTTCGGCGTGGAGCCTGGGGATGCTCTGGCACTAGCTCGACACATTTTGGAAAATTGCAACTCACTTTCCTTCAGCGGCGTGATGACCATCGGTATGAAGGATTACACTTCCAAACCTGAGAATTTCATCTCGTTGAAAAAGTGCCGCGACGACGTGGCGGCCGGATTGGGCGTCGATAAAAACACGTTAGAACTGTCGATGGGTATGTCTGGTGATTTTGAGGCCGCGATCGAGATGGGGAGCGACAACGTGCGGGTGGGGAGTTCGATCTTCGGAGCGCGGGAGTACATGTATTCGAAGCCGAAGGAGTAGAGACGGGGACGTGTCATTGAATTCATTCATTCATCAAAAATCTTCACTCATATTTTGCCAAAAATCGTCTTCAAGCCATCATTTTCTCGCGCGCCCCCCCCACTCATGGCGTCCGACCACCGTTCCGTGGAGCGGCGCATCCCCCGTGATGCCGCGGTGGTGATCAACGTGTTGCGTTCCATGGGCGTGGAGGAGTGGGAGCCGCGAGTGGTGAACCAGCTCATGGAGTTCGTGCACCGTACGTCCACGCGACTTTTCTGATCGGTTTTAGGGCATTTTGGCACACACGCGTGGATGCGGCTCCGACGAACCGCGCACGACATCCGTGCCCACACTTGATGTATACACATCACGCCACACCCCTGACGTAACCCTGAACGTGTTGTTCTCGAACCCTAAAGACGCGCATGCCCTAACATGCCCTAACCCTTGCTCAACCCCATTCATTTCTTTCCAAAATCCTCACACAGGCTACACGGCGGAGGTTTTAGAGGAGAGTGTTACGTACGCGTCGCACGCTGGAAGAGAGGGTTCTGCGGTTTCGTTGGACGACGTGAAGCTTGCAATCGCGGCGAAGCTCGAGACGCAGTTCATCCGGCCGACTTCTGTTGAGGAGCTGAGTGGGTATGCGAAGTTAGTGAACAAAAAACCCCTCCCTCAATTAATGAACCGGCCGGGTATACACGTGGCGCAGACTGAAAACCTGCTGTCGCCGAATTACCAGTTCTTCCCCCGGGGGTTCCAAATGGTCGAAGAGGGGCAGAGGGTGGCGGGTGGGGAAGGAGAGGATGTACAGATGGGTGCTGGGGCGGAGCCCGCGAAAGAGATGTCTCCACCAACAGCCGCGAATGAGCCGACGGCAATGGCCAAGGGCGGGACGGTCGAGTTCGCGCTCGGCAAACGGAAAAAATAAATACACAAATAGAACTATCTTCCTCAACAATCGCACTTGTACAGTATTCGTTCACACTCCACTCCTAACCTGCGCGGCACTGCGGAGCTACGAGCTCCATCTTTTGCATCGCCGTCTCGCAGCAACCGCACATCGGCGGTCCTTTTTTAATCCAGATGTTTCCTCCGCGGACGACGGCAGCGATGATCCCTTCGCCGTCGCTCGAGGAGGTGATGCCTCTTAACCACGTTGCTTGCGGGCCCGTGATATATTTCGTGTCCCACGTCCAGGAGACTCCAGAGTCGGTAGAGGAGTAGAGCTCATAATAAGGATTAACTTCGGCGACGGCGACAAGCTTGGTGCCGTCGCTTGAGGAGGTGATATCCCTCCAGTACTTGTTGTAACCACGAGCAACCCAGGTGACTCCAGAGTCGGTGGAGGTATACAGGGGTCCTGCAGTGTGGAAGGCGGCGGGTTTTGTGACAATGCTCGAGGAGGCGATGCCCCCCCATTTCGTAGTGTCTCATTGCGGAACCCACTTCACGCCAGAGTCGGATGAGGTAAAGATTTTATTTGCTCTGGCAGCGGCGGCGAGTTTCGCGCCGTCGTCCGAGGAGGTGATGCCTTGCCATTCTTTCATCGTGCCAATGGTTAGGTCCTCGACCCAGTTCACTCCAGAGTCGGCGGAGGTCCAGATTTTCCCACCGTCCACCACGGCGGCGAGCACGACGCCGTCGCTGGATGAGGTGGTGCTCCGCCAATTCTTCGGTGTGCCCACCGGGGCTTGCACCCCAGTCCCCGCGGAGGTCCAGGTCGCGCCAGAGTCGGTTGACGTGTAGAGGTATCCACCCCATGCAAAGGCGGCGAGCTTGGTGCCATCGCTGGACGAGGTGATGTCCATCCAGCTTTGATAACTCTCCGTGGAGGTCCACGTCGCGCCAAAGTCAGAGGAGGTCTAGATAAATCCATTCAAGACGACGGCAGCTAGCTTGGCGCCGTTGCTCGAAGCTGTAATTTTGTTCCAGCCTTTCGTCCCGTCTATGCCCGTCCCCGCGCCGGGGATTACCTCAGTCCATCTCTCTGTCCAGGCGTGAGTTGAAACGCACAGAGTGATAATTGGGGCGAGGACATGAAGACATACACGGTGGCGCATCATGTGTTCTCCTAAAAATAGCGGAAGGGGCTTGTCAGACAAGTTTCTGCGGCGTCACGGCAAACGAAAAAAAACAAAAAAACCAAATCCCAGCAGGTCGGTTCAACTCGGCGAAGGGACACCATTCTTTTCTCGGACAGGCACTGCCACCCTGGACAGTGTCTTCGCGGTACAAGAGCACCGTGCGGCGAGTCAGCGATTTGCGCCTTGGACGCACTAGTCTGTGAGAAGGGTATTTCGTTCGCGCGTGAGTTGTGCCGCAGCGTCGCCCGGCTGTGGGTGTGGGGACGACAACGCATCATCTGATCAAGAGTTGAACTTCGTACGGAAAAATATGATTTCCGGGATCGCACCAGACTTTATAACGCAGGCGTTCGCCGCGCGCGCGTGGAAAGGGTTCGGTTCGAAGTTGTAGGTGGTGTGATGTGGTACAGGTGTGTGCGTCGTCGAATCGCGCACACTCCGCGCGCAGAGTAGTGTGTGAGATACGCGAGAGGAAACAACTGATATTTACATGCTGACCGACAAAGTATCATAATTTCTCAAACTTTTCTCGCCGAGATTTTGTGCGTTAGCATACTTCCGTCCGCCCCCCGCCGCCGTACCATGTCCGGTGAAGTTCGCGCGTCGCATTTGCTGGTGAAGCACCAAGGCAGCCGCCGGCCCGCGAGCTGGCGTGATCCTGACGGGACGCACATAACTAAGAAGACCAAAGAAGCCGCGCGCGATGAACTGCTAGCGTACAAGGAACAGATCGACACGAACGTCGTTTCCTTCGCCGATCTCGCGGCGAAAGTCTCGGACTGTAGTTCCGCGAAACACGGCGGGGACCTGGGTTTCTTCGGACCGGGGAAAATGCAAAAGGCGTTCGAGGTGAGGGAGGTTTGGGTCAGGGGCACCACGCACCCCACCGTATCTCAGGATGAAGATGTTCATCAACGACTCGAATTTTCAGTCGGCACCCACCAATGCTTTTTATTTCGTCAGTCACTCACCGTCCCCATTCATCCCCTCGCCTCCCCCAGGACGGCACGTACGCGCTCGAGGTTGGTCAAATGTCCGACGTCGTGGATTCCGACTCGGGTTTGCACATCATCCTGCGCACCGCGTAGAGTAGGAGAGAGAAGAGAGGTGTTTTTCGTGAAATCGAGTTGCAGATCGCCCAAAAACGCCCGCATCTCATTTGGATAGACACGTGTTCAATCTACTGAAGTTTCACTCGCACTCGCGCGGCATGGCGTCGTCTCACGCGGTTTCGTTTGCGTTTTCATCCTCGCTCGGTTCAAGGTTCAAATATAAACCCACACGAGTGTCTTCTAAACTTCGCGTCGTACCCCCCCGCGCCGGTGACTACCCCAAGCCCGACCTCGATGTCCCCTCGAACAAAAACTTCCAAGAGGCGAAGGCGTTGTCGTCGTCAATCGCGTCCAACGCAACGTCAGTGACCACCCCCCAGCGCGTGATAATTGTCGGCGGCGGCTTGGCTGGGCTGTCATGTGCTAAGTATGTGTCTGATGCAGGGCACGTACCGGTAGTTTTAGAACGCGGCAAGGTGTTAGGGGGCAAAGTAAGCGCGTGGAGAGACAAGGATGGAGACTGGATCGAAACCGGGCTGCACATTTTCTTTGGCGCCTATCCCAACATGATGAACCTGTTCGCTGAGTTAGGTATAGAAAACAGGTTACAGTGGAAGGAACACGCGATGACGTTCGCTATGGCGGACTACCCTGGCGAGTTTACGAAGTTTACGTTCCCGAAGGGGTTGCCGGCGCCGTTTAACATGGCGTACGCTATTTTGAGCAACGATAAAATGTTGAGCCCGGTTGAAAAAATTCAGACTGGAGTGCCACTAGTGCCTATGTTATTGGGCGGCCAAGAATACATCGACGCGCAGGACGAGTTATCAGTCCAGCAGTGGATGAAGAAAAACGGCATGCCCGATAACGTCCGAAAAGAGCTGTTCATCGCGATGGGTAAGGCGCTTGATTTCATCGACAGCGATAAGTTATCGATGACTGTTATTTTAACCGCGATGAATCGATTTATTAATGAGACTCACGGGTCAAAGACTGCGTTTTTGGATGGCAATCAACCTGATCGACTGTGTAAACCCATGGTCGATCACTTTTATAACAAAGGAGGCGAAGTACACACCGAAAAGGCTTTAAAAAAGTGGCTAGTGGATGAGACTAATGGGAACGTAACCGGAGTCGAATTAACTTCTGGCGAAATTATAACGGGCGACCATTACGTATCCGCGATGGCGGTGGACGCGTTCAAACTAACGATTCCCGATAAGTGGATGACTGACACGGACACTAAACCATTCTTCACACAGTTGAACGAACTAAAGGGTATTCCCGTGATTAACGTCCACCTTTGGTTCGACAAGAAGTTAAAAAAGTACGACGGGTTGGTGTTTTCGCGGAGTAAACTTTTATCAGTTTATGCCGATATGAGCGAATGCTGTAAGGAATACGCTGACTCTGAAAAGTCCATGCTGGAGCTAGTGTTCGCGCCTTGCGACGCCACTGCTGGGTCGAGCAAGAACTGGATCGCCGCCAGTGACGAGGAGATTGTCAACGCGACGCTTGAGGAGCTGTCGCGGTTGTTTCCCAATGAAATCACGCTTGACGGTAAAACAGGTGCAAAGGTTATCAAATCTGCCATCGTGAAAACTCCGCGATCCGTCTACGCCGCTGTCCCGGGGCGAAACAAATACCGCCCTTCCCAAACCACCCCAATTCAAAACTTCACCCTAGCCGGGGATTACACTTCACAGAAGTTCCTTGGGTCAATGGAGGGGGCGGTGCTTTCGGGGAAACTCGCCGCGGAAGTCGTGGCGGACAAATTTGCGGGGAGAGCGCCGAAACCGGTGAAGGAAATTGCAAAGGAGTTTAGGTAGACTTTAGTTTTTTTGTACAGTGTTCACTGTACCCTGAACATCTTAGTTCACAACCCTTACCCTACACTGACATGAACCCCCTAGCCCTCATAAACCCTAACCCTACCTACAAGTCGTCCCCCATTTCCTGTCCCACGAATGATTCATACTGCGCCGTTTGCGGGCGGAGAATATCGGGAACATATTTGTGAGCCCACTGCGGTAATTGGTCGCACTCGTCTTCGCCCTTGTTCTTCAGGTAGTTGTCGTACGCCACCGCCGGCGCTACGCAAAACGAAAAGAACACAAACACGAAAAGAACAAAATACGCGAAACCTGATGCTTCGTGTGTTGTGTCTGAGTTATCCGACCCAGACGTAGACCCACTTTGTCCCCCGGCGCGTCGCCCCGCGTTCGCCGCCGTCGCCCCGGCAGACTGACACTTTGTTTCGTTCCCGTCTCCTTTCGCGCACGCGTTTGAAAGCGCGTGTACCACCGCTGCGTCCCCTCCCGTGAGTAACGACTCTAAAGCTGCGGAAACATCAAGCGTACACTGGCCGTTATTTTCATCGCTGACATCATTGTTATCACCGCTGGCTGACTCGTACCAGCACGCGCCGACGGCGTCACATTTTCCTCGGTCGCTCGCCGCGGAAGCGCACCGCTCGGCCATGGAGAACAGGGGCGCCAAAGTGCCACACGCCCTTTGAGTCGCCACCCCCAACGCAGGGAGCACTTCAGATAGAATAGAGTCGTAGGTGGGGAAACAAGAGTTATCCCTAGTGTTATCCCCGGTGTTATCCCCGACCCCCCCCCGGTGCCGTCCCCGCCGTCGCCGCCGTACTGCCGCGGGATGATATTCGTGCTCGTGGACCGTTTGCCAAACACACACCCACTCACGAAATGACACGTTTCACTCGATGAATCAGCAGCACTGCAAGTCCCTACGCGTTCCAAGTAAGCCTTCAGCGCGGGTGAGGTGATTGCGTTTTGCAAAACGCGCGCCGCGTCGATGCCGCAGGTTCCAGAATTTTCATTGGAATTATTCTCATCACTGTTTCGCCACGCGCAGTTTTGGTTGGAACCACAAGGCGTTTCCAGTGAAATAACACCGCACGTCGTCGTGGCTTCCACCAACGCCCCGATTCCCGCACCCCCTAAAGCACCCAACACAAGTGGAAGCGGGTCAGGGGCGCAGTAGGGTTGATTTAACGTGTTTCCGTTTGAATCTACTTCAGTCCAAGCGCATTTTCTGTCGCTCCGGCAACTTTGTGCAGCTTTCCCGCTCGTAGTGTGCGCCACGCACTGCGCTGTGGTTTGAATCAGCCCCAAAACAGTCGAATCTACGTCGTGGATATTCCCCAAGCACTTTTCGGCGATTCCCGTGGCCCAACCCACGGTGGGGAAACACCCTCCGACTTCGTTGAAACCGTCCGAACGTGGGATCCACGTCTTGTCGAATTCGCAAGTCCCGCGATGTTCAACGCACCTCATCTCATCGCCGAACGAACTAGAACAGGTCTCTATGCCCGCCGCTACGTCCGCGAGTAAGTTCGCCCGTGGGCTGCGTAGCAACCCGTGCTGCCCTACGACCCACACCGCGGAAGCAGTGCACGTCCCACTCCACTCATCGAAAAAACACGCATCATCGCTCGATTGCGCGACGACACATTCATGAAGCGACAGCACGAAAAGAGTCGCGAGCACCGCGCGGGAAAACGATACTCCCGAAGTTCTCGACGTCAGGAATGTGTCCACGAGACGCGAGTAATACGGCCGCATCACTCACGCGGACTCAGGTGCGACCGTGGTCTGATGACAAGCTCGAAGGTGCTTCCACAAGATATTTTTCGGGAACGAAAATATGACAACAGGATGAAACTCAAAATCTCTTCACCCCGTCGCGCGCGCGGCTCGCCGTCCACGCGCACGGTCACGAGACACGCGAGGTGTGCGGCGTAGGAAGCACAGAGAGAGAAAGCAACGCAGGCTGTCGTCTTCAAGCGAATACAAGGGGTTTGGCATGACCCCGGAGAAGTGCGAAAACGAGCTCACCGACATCGCCGAGAAAACCCCCATAGTTCGGTTCCTGTTGGAAGCCCTGGACAAAGCGGGATGCCCGGTGAACAAGTCATTCTTCGAAGTGCAGTACTGCTCGCAAGCGGTGCTAGGGGGCTTCAGGCCGGACCAAGGCGTGGTGCTGTGCCACAACAACCTAATGACACGAACGGACATGGAAAACATGCTCACGCACGAGCTGGTGCACGCTTATGATCACTGCAGGTACGACTTGTTTTAGTTTGGTATCAATCCCAACGCGCGTTTGTATCTATCATTGATATACCCTGAACCAACAACCCTAAACCATCGAACCCTAACCCTAACAACCCTCAAAAACCCTCAAAACCCTAACACAACCCTAACCCACCCACAGGAACAAAAACATGAACTGGCTCGACGTGAAGCAGCACGCGTGCTCGGAAGTCCGCGCGAGCAATCTTTCCGGCGATTGCCACTGGGTAAACGAGATGTTCCGCGGGTACGGGTTCCTGTTTGAAAACGGACACCAAAAATGTGTCCGAAGAAGAGCCGAGCTATCGACGGCGATGAACCCGAGGTGCAAGGACAAGGATGACGCGCGGAAAGCAGTGGACTCAGTGTTTGGGCAGTGCTTTAAGGACACGCGACCGTTTGACGATATTCCGTAGATTTATAGTTTTTTTGAGACGATACTATTTTTGAGACTAGCAGTACTGTGACATATAGGACTATAGCGTAGACGTGCTCTGCTTTCGACTGAAATAAAATAAATGGGGTGCTTACTGCATCACAACACTTTATCACCCGATAGTTTCTCTCCATCACCGAAGAAAGAAACAGTCTCAGTCTCTTTGCGCGTATCGTATCTCTTTAAAAATGTCAATCCTCCTCTTCACGACCTTACTTCATCCATGACGGCTTGGACAACCCCTTGAGTCCCTTCATCACCCCATCCATTGCTTTCTCCGCGCTCTTCGTGACGTCTCCCATGGCTTCCTTGGCGTTCTCCGCGGCCATTTCCGCCGCGGTCTTCTTTTTCTTCGGGGGGGCGAAGGCGGGGTGTTCCAACAATGCCTCGAAAAGCTGCGTCCCTCGAAGCGCGTTGGTAAGTGGCATGTGCCCCTTCGCCGCCTCTTTCTTCCAGATGAACTCCTCAGGCCACTTCCTGTATGCGTCGTTCTTCTCGTTATTCGTCCAGTCGATCTGCTTGAAGAACTTGTTCCATTGGCGTCGCTGGCCGACCCAGATCTTGCGCTGGACTGAGAATCCGAAGCGGCCATCGGAATAAAACGTCCACAAGTTGTCGATGGTTTTCAGATCAGTCACGGGGAACGCCCGCGCTTCCGTGAAGTAAACCCACCCCCGTTCCTCCGCCTCCTCCCCAGCCAAGACGCACATCAACCGGCGGTGCTCATCATCCGCCTTCTCCCACTCGCCCGCCTTCAGAAGATCGCGGAAGGGGGCGTAGTCCACGCCGAGCTGTTGGATTGAAAAATTTGTTTGTTCCAGAATAGAGACAGGATAGGATATTTTGCGATGGTCAGTGCCGGTCATTGAGGAGGTGGTGTGGGATGAAGGGTGGGGAAACGCGGTGCGTGGGGTGTGTGTTCATGTATGCGTGCAGTGCGAATGTTTGACACGCTGCGGCGTTCGCGGGTGCGACTAAATACCCATACGGGTCGCGGCACGCCTCGACGATCTTCGTGTCGGAAGAATCAACGCGACGTTCAGAAAGAGATTGAATCCGGACGGAGGTGGCCCTTGTCCTTCACAGCGGGCATACGGAACACTTACGTCAGACTCCAGCGCCGGTTCGGGTTTCTCCTCAACTTCAGCCGCGGCTTCCTTGGTGTCGGTGATGGCGCGGAGCACGGTGGCTTGCCTCGCGGACCGCATCTCCACGCGCTGGAATCCCCCAGTGGAACCCTTGAGTGAGACGGAGGAACACATTTTCGCCGCGGGGGCGGTGACTTGCGCCGCGACGTTCGCAGAGCGCACAGCGCGCTTCCCAGCGACGGGGGCACAGCATAACACGTTGGTGGCGGTCGCGGACGCCATGGTTCGATGCGGTCGGGTGAGGACGCGACGAACGGTATGGGGGAGAGGGGGCCATCCCGCACGCTACCCAACCAGAGGAAAAAATGGTCCGGGATCTCAAAAAATCAATCTGGGATTTGCCAGACAAGCAAAAGGTGTGAATTAACTGGAGATTTCGACAGTCTGTGAACCTTAAAAACAGGCGAAAAATCTCCAGCCAATGAGGGCTTTTCCGGAAACATAAGACTGGTGTAGTGTGCGGTTTTCGTTGTTAGTGGGAAAGGGAGGAAAAAATTGCTTTTCTGCTAAGAGGGACGCACTTTTATTCAATCCAACGATGCCCTCGGGGTCGGCGCCCACCCTCCCTGGGGCCCCGGACCTCGCCTCCACTGGCGTGTTCCCAGGCCCGTACCCCGCCCCGTTCCGACGAACCCCCGAGCGGTGGCACGAAGTGATTGATGAGCGGTCGGTCCGTCATTTACGAACCGAGGGCTGGTGCGTGGTGGATGATTTTCTTGGGAAAAGTGATGAGGTAAATGGTGATGGGTCTGGAGGTACTCCCGACGAGGACGGTACGAGTAACGACCCGAAACGCTCCTCTAGCAACCACTGGGCAAGCGCGTTACGTTCCGAAATCAAGTGGCTCTCCCGAGCCGGCCTGGTCCGCCCGAACCGCACGCACTTCCAAAACCTTAAAAATGGGCAAAGGCATTTATTCAGCAAGCCAAACGTGTTCGAAGCGGATTTGCACGAAGAAGAAGTGAGAAAAAGAGTCCCAGAGCTGAGTTTCTTTTTCGAAACCGTGCAGGATACCCTCCCGGAGGCGTTTCGAAAGAGAAGCACCGGTGCATCTACGAGTGACTCGAATGCGTTTCCATTCCCGTCGTTGGAGCATCTCGCGACCGGCGACAGCGCGCGCACCGTGAAACTGCAACACAACCGAGGATCCGGCGGGTGTTTCCCCTGCCACTACGACAACCCCGGGGCTCCGTCCAAGAGGTTTCTCACATGCATCCTGTACCTAAACCCGGAGTGGAGGGAAGGGGACGGGGGGGAGTTGGTGGTGACGCCTTTTTTGGGGCGAAGCGTGAAGATTCGACCGACGCACAATCGCCTCGCGGTGTTTTACTCGGACAGGGTGTTGCATTCCGTGAACCCGTCAACGGCGTCAGACCGCTTTTGTTTGACAGTTTGGATTGATGCGAAAGACGGTCACGTCAACAGCCCATCCGACATTGCTCTGAACATAAACTCTAAAGAAATAGCCAACGGGGTCGAGGGTTTAGCGGAGCAATTGAGGGTGTCGCCGTCGCAGCGATCCGTCTCGCGCGCTGTGTACCGGGAAGTTTATTTGGAAACTTTAAGGAATTGCATGGAAGGTAGTGATGGATGTGAAGAAATGAGAGAGTCTCACGAACTCATTCTCGAAAATTTTAGAAGTAACAAACCTTTGTGGAGTCTAATAGAGTCGCTACGAGAAGTAAAGGAATGGAACGAAATGAAGGGGGAGGTGGTGGTGTAAGGTAGCGGTACTGGTCATAGAAATATTGAGAATCAGAAATAGACCTTTGACGTTTTGCAAATCGTCGGGAATCCGTTTCCGCCTCTCAGACTAAATACGCAGTGGGGCGGGGAGGCGGGCACGAGGGTGGACTTTTTTTAGTCACCTAGTAAGTATATTGCTATCTATCGTGGATAGCAGAACCCCGGTGTAAATAAACCGCCCCCCCGACGAACACGACCCCGCGACCGAACGACGGAATCGACGGGAATGAGTAAAAATCGTAAAATTAGTTGAAAAGTATCAATATGTATTAGTCTGCGATTAAACAATCTAAGGAATAAGCACCTCTGCGCACTTACTTACACCGCCACGTCTCCATACTCATCACCCCCTTACACGTCGTACTTGATCTTCTTCGCGGCGTCGAAGAACACCTTGACGTTCTCTTCCGGCGTCCCGACCAACACCCCATGGCCCAAGTTCAGAATGTGCCCAGTCGGCCCCGCCTTGTCGCACACGTCTTTCACGGCTTGCTCCACCGCTTCCGGGGCGGCGAACAGAACCGCAGGGTCCACGTTACCTTGTACGGACTTGTTGCCGACTCTGCGTCTCCCATCTTCCATGTCGATGGTCCAATCAAGCCCGATGCAATCGACGCCGGTGGTGGCCATGCGCTCCAACAGACCACCTGATCCATTCGCATACAACGTCAACGGCACCCCCGGGTGCGTCGCCCGCACCTTGTCCACCACCTGCTGGATGTACGGCTTCGACCACACCTCCCACATGTGCGGGGGCAGCTGGCCGCCCCAGGAATCGAAAATCTGAACGCATTGTGCGCCCGCGTCGATCTGGTACCCGACGTAGTCCCCGACCGCATCCGCCACAGCGGAGAGGATGGATTTCAGCGTCTCGGGATCTTGCATCGCCATTGATTTGATCGTCTTGTACGTGCTCGAGGATCCGCCTTCCACAATATACGTGGCGAGCGTCCAGGGTGCGCCGACGAACCCTAGGACAGCCGCAGTGTCCCCCACTTCCTTTCTCAAAATGCCCAATGCCTCACCAACAAAAGGCAACATGTCGAGGTCCAACGCGTGCATCATTTTTAAGCCCTCTTTATCGCGAATCGGTTGATCTAAAATCGGGCCCTTGTAGTCGTCGATTTCGAACGGGATGCCGATCGCTGGTAACGGCGTGAGGATGTCTGAGAACAGAATCACGCCGTCGGGCTGGAAGGCTCTCCAGGGTTGCAGGGTGATCTCAGTGATGAGATCCGTGGTTTCAGACCTTTCCCGGAAGCTCGGGTACTTGACCGCTAAATCGCGGTACTCCTGCATGTACCGGCCCGCTTGTCGCATCATCCACGCGGGGGGGCGTTCCACGGGGAGGCCTTTCGCCGCTCTGACAAGTAAAGGCTCTTTAGCTTCGTCAGCCATCGCGTTGACGGTGAACGAGACATTGCGCTTGGCGTTCGTGGGTGCTACGGCCCCCAAGTTCACGCGCGAACCGATGGCGCGTCGCGATGACAGAGGCTTGGCCAAAGCGCCCAGCGACGCGGTGTGCGTCACGGCGGACATCTATGTTTGTTTGTGGTACGTAGCCGTCAAACCTAACCAACTAGGGGTACTGTGCGTAGCTTGTGAGCTCCACAGATCCGGCGAAGTGCCGCTTGGTGTGAGAGAGGGAAGGGGACACGCGGACACACGCCCGATCCAAGAGCGCGATTGCCTCTTTTCACTCCGACAGGTGATCCATCTCGATTGATCGAATCGTTGATTGGCGGTTTGGCGAGATCTGCCCTGTCGCGCACACGCCGGTGTTAACACCCGCGTGTGTGTGTTCATTCAAGGTCGGACGGAAGACTAGTAGAATTTGAAGACGTTCGGCTTCGACCTCGCCCTCTCTCGGTTGCCCCTCATTCCTGGTCGCGTCCCGCACGTGCGCGGCGTCGGGATGCCCCCTTCCGGTGACCCGGCTTGGGGTAATGGCGTGTCGAATGATGCGGACCCCCGCGGTGTCTCTGCCGATACAAACTCCAGGGCGCCCTCCACTTCGGGGAATCCCCTGGCGAACGTCACGTCTTCCCTTCGCAGAGCGGGAACCACGGTGAAGCGCTTGGGGCGGAAGATTCTCGCGGACACCACATCCGTGGTGCTTCCCAAAGCACGGAACAGCGAGAGTGGATCCAATAAACACAACTCCAACGGGTGGGACACGAACGACGATGAGAACGTCGCCATATCGCCATCCCAAAATCGCCGATCTTCGAAGCGGTACCTCGACCTCGGCCCCCTTGACCCGAGAAGGTTACGAGATGGACCCACCTCCGAAACAAAATCGAAAGAGCCCCCTGAAGGGTACGTCAACGTGTGGCAGGGTAACTTCCGACGGTGGCAAAAGCGGTGGATGGTGGCCACGGTGCCGGGGGTGTTAACCATGCATTCGAGGTCGAGTAAACTAGGACCATCGATTAGCATCGATCTCACGAACGCGAGCGTGTTGGTCGCGAGCAATCCGGAGGACGACGTGAACAGCACCACTCGAAATAACCATATGAGCAAAGAATCCGGGGCGAGCAGGCAGTTTTTAGTGGTGACGCCGGATAAAACCTACCGAATACGCGCGTTACATTCAGAAGCTCGTCCGCTGTGGGTGGAGTGCGTGCGGTCGAGCGCCGCTAAATTAGAAAGAGCGCGGCAGCTGGTCAGAGCTCGTTCGATCGCAGGTGGCGGGTCTTTCATTAAACGGCCGATCGGGGTTCGTAGCGCCGTCTCAGGAGGGCCGTCACGCACGTCTATTGGGTCCGACGGAACTGTCACTCCATCTGGGTCTGGGAAACCTCCCAGCGGTGTGAAATCTAGACGAGGCGGGAAGGAGCTGAAGCTGAACAGCGGAACTTCTTCCAATGGGAACACGTTCCAACAACCCTTCCACAAGGAGTCACACTCCAGCGTTTCCGCTGATCTAACTGAAATCAAGTTATCGTTAAAGGAACGCTTCACCGGGTCTGAACAGAACCCGGAGTTACACAATGCGCGGACGCAGTGTTTCTCAATCGCCGAGGCGTCTACAAGCTCGTACCTTGGCGGGTTGATGGGCTCGTTTTCGTCGCGCGACGAGGCGGATGACGATGGAAATGATTCAAACAACGCTCCCAAGAACGTGGTGGATGCGGTCAATGCGCTGAATGTGGCGTATGAAAGTACTATTGATACCTTGCTACAGAAGTTAGCCCTAGCCACGGAAGCGGCGGAGCGACAGCGGGTACGGTCCACGCACTTGGCGCAAGCCCTGGCCGAGTTTACCGGTGTGATTCCATCGCCCGGTGGTGCGGATGCCCAGGTCCATGTGGGGTTCGGTGGCGAATCCACGCAAATCGTGACTCCTGGGCAATCGAATTTCAACGAAGCATTACAGTCGCAAAACAGCTTGGACAACGAGTTTTCCAACAGCGAGAGCGACGATTCCGACAGCGACGACTCCGACGCGTACGGGTCGGTGTTGTCCTTCGCCACCGGTGTGAGTGGAGGATCCTTCGGAAAGAACGAGTTAGCTAACGTCGATGACCTTGATCTGCTCGTCGCCGCGGAGGTTGTGAACAGACACGACTTTGTGATTTCGCGGTCTAAAAAGGATAAGCACGACAACGTAAACGCGGAGGATGGAAATTTATCGGAAACGAGCGAGAATGGAAACGACCATGCTTCGTCTGTGAGCGATGAATCCTCCGGCGAGGACGAGGATGACGACGAGACCAACTTCGCCCCAAGAGAACGTTTACCCGCCCCACAGCCCCTGAACCAGAGCTTCTCGCTATGGTCTATATTGAAGCAATCCATGGGGAAGGATTTGAGCCGGATAAGCATGCCGGCAAACATAAATCAGCCGTTGTCGTTGTTACAAAGAACCGTCGAGGACTTCGAGTACATTGATTTGCTGTACGAAGCGATTGACTGTCAAGGGGATGGTTCGGGGTCTATTAAATCAGGAGCTTTATATGACTCAGGAAGTACTGATAGGGTTGCTTTACTCGCTGCTTTTGCCTCGTCGAGCTACGCCAGTTGGTACGGCAGGGCGCAAAAGCCCTTCGCGAGTACGTTAGGCGAAACCTACGACTGGACATCAGCTGATGGTTTGGTAAAAGTCGTGTGCGAGTGCGTGGTGTACGACCCTCCAGTCGCCGCGTTCCACGCCACTGGCACTACCCCTAAAGGCACGCCGTTCAAAATCCACGGCGAAGGTATGGGGACAAGTAAGTTTTACGGCAGGTACGTGCAAGTCAACGTGAAAGGAGGTTTGCATTTAGAACTACCAAACACGGGTGAGAAATACTCGTGGTGCAAAGCCGCTATGCACGTGCACAACGTGATTTCCGGCCGCGTCTGGGTGGACATGGTGGGTGAGGTGAAAGTGGTGGCGCACCCTGTTATGAATTCAAAAACCAACAAACAGGTGGGGGGTGAATCCGCGAGTTTCAAATTATTGAAGGGCAGTAAACCCGTGGCGAACAAGGTCGATACGCGGGGAAAAATGGTTGGCGAGATTTTCGATAAACACGGCGTGAAGACGGGTGACTTATTCGGGAATTGCTTGGAGGAGGTGTATTTAACGGCGGTGGAGGGGTATGCAGGGAGTGCGCCTATTCGATGGACTGGCGGTGGATCGGGTGTTACATCAGTCACTAACACCAGTAACACCCCTCAAACCAGTTGTATACAAACCCCTGTGTGGAAATTCGGCGGCCTCGCTCCCGACTCTTCGCGCCAGTACGGTTTCACGAAGTTCGCCATCGCGTTGAACGAATTAACCCCGGAAGGGATTCGGAACCTTCCCCCGACGGATTCGCGGTTCAGGCCTGATATGCGCGCGCTCGAGAACGGGGAACCAGAAGAGGCGAGTGCTGCTAAACTACGGGTGGAGGATAAGAACCGGGCGCTAGCGTCGGTTAGGCGCAAGAAGGAGGAGAAGTATAGCACTACTTGGTTCAGGAAAAGGGTTCAGAATGATGAGGAGACGAATGGTGCGACGGAAACTGAAACCTCAGGTGACGTTTCGTATCCGACTGGTGTTGATGACACCGCGGATGGCACTCCGCCTTCGCCCACGCCCTCCTCGCCGGGCGGGCCTGGATCGCCTGGAGGGAGTGTTTCAGGGAGTTCTTCGCGCGAAAAGCTCGACTCAAAAAGCAGCTTGGGCAAAAAGTCCTCCAAGAAAGGCAAAGGCCCGCCGTCGTTCGGCAAGCACTGCAACACTTTGGAAAACCAGACCAGTTTGTGGGTTTATGACGGTGGTTACTGGGAACAGCGAGGCGTGGGTGAGTACCATGCACCTGCGTTAGCGGACGACCCGCGTTTCGACGTGTTTGGGCTAGCGGATGTTTGGAGACAGGAGAGGGACAGGAGAAGAGAGAAGAGAGTTAGTGTGCTGACAGAGGAGGTGAATCAGTTGGGTCTCCAGTAGCAGTAGCGTTGGTGACAGTTACTGTTTAGTTACTTTTTATACCTCAAGGTAGAACTTTACACATCAAAACCTACTCTACCGTATCCCGTTAATCCCGTGCGCGTGGTGGTGTATTATTTTCCACTCCCCTTGCTGTTTTTCGAAGACGTTTGTGCAGGCGAGCGTTCCGACTCCATCGTCGCCTTTCACATTTTCCACACAAGTAACAAATCCCATGGTGTCGTCCGCGTGTACCCGGGTCTGCTCCACCCCAATCTCCAACTGCGCACCAGGCGGCAACGACGAAAACACGATATCCCAGGATTGCAGCACTGAATCGCTCCCTCCTATACACGCAGCGCCAGGATGCAAGCACTGTACGTGTTCGCCCGCGCCCCATATCGCTTTCATCTTTTTAATACTTCCGCTCCTGAATGCTTCGTAGAAAAGGTCGTTGGCGTTGGTCACCTCGGCTACCGTAGATTGTTTCAACTGCTTCAACCGGTCCCGGTAAATCGCCGCGTTTTCGAAATCCTCCGCCTCGATCGCGGCGTTCATTAAAGATACGATGTCGCCGATCGATGGAGTGTCCTCGGCGTACCCGGAGGTTGAGGAATCATCAGACCAGGAGGCATTTACGCGATGGCTCGACGAAAAACGAGACGCCCCGGAATGAGGGACACGAGCACGCGCGGTGACGCGTGAGGATTTACCACCGTACGCTTGGGTTACAACAGACCGTACACATGTCGCCGACACTATTTGTGTCATTGTTGGTGAAATACGACACCCTCCTGTGCGTGCCACAGTGGCGCGTCCATTGACCAGTCTACCCTGAAACCTGAAAATCCATGTGGGACGACTCGAAAACGAAATGGATAAAGTTGCACATCACCTCGTTCCTCCGCGAACCTCTTCCCACTTCCGACTGCACGTCCGATGGTCGTCAACCTGGCACACGGTCGTTTTCTGGCGCGCACGTCTGGTGGCGTCGCCAACGCGCGCGGCGTGGGCATCATCACTCACGCACGCACCCAAACATCATGTCGAGTTTCGGGAAGAAACCTCGGTCGGGGTTCCCGAATTCGCCTCGGCCGGAACAGAGGTGATGCCACCCAAACTCTCCTCGCGGTTCGCAAGAACCCGAACCAAATCGACGAGATCGACATCGACTCTATGTGTGCTCCTGGTGACGAACCGAACGAGGTACCGAAACCTCTACAGCCAGCGCCTGAACCCACACCTCCACCGATGGCTGAATCTCCCGAAAAAAAAGAAAACAAAAAGCGAAAAAAAGCGGTGCTCCCCGACTCCACCGACGCGGTGGCCACATTCATGACGAGACGGTTCGGGATCGCGGGAGGTTTGGCGTGGCTCGGTGTTCTAACCTTCGGAGTCGTAAGCGAGCAGCTCAAAACGAGACGCGAGGTCAGGGAAGCAAAAGAAAACACGAAAGAAGTGTCAAAGAAGGACATCGTGGTCACGACGAGTTCCACGGGAGTGCAATCGAGTGACTTGAAAATCGGAGGCGGCGAGAGGGTACAAAACGGGTACCTCGTTGCGGCGGATATCGTCGCGAAGGTGATAACCCTAAACCCTGAAGGAGTGGAATATGAAACCCTAACCCTACTGGACACCCGCAAAGCGGGACGGCAGTTGGTGTTCACGTTCGGAAAGCCGCAAGGGCCCATCACCCGAGGGCTGATGGAGAGCGTTTCCGAGATGAAGCAAGGCGGCCGGCGAGTAGTAGTCGTACCGCCCTCCATGGGGTTCGGCGAGAACGAACAGGTGCTTCAGGGGATCGTCGTGGTGCCTCCAAACTCCACGGTGAGGTACGACATAGAACTCACTCGGGTCTCCGTGCCGCCGAGTTGATTGGGGAGGGAAGTGAGTGAGTGAGACGATTTGTGAAGACATGAAGTAAGTGTGAATCTATCGTCAATTTATCGTACATATTATCTGTCCTTCTATCGTCCCGTCGGTCCCCCCGCGGCGATCGCAACGGAGGGATCACATACTCGCGTATTACCCTCGCCATCGACCTCCGGCGAGCCTTCCCGTGATCGCCCGACTTGTTCTAATTCAGAGACTAGTTGGGCGTACCGAAGTGCCAACGTCTCGGCGTTCGCAAACTTTTCACTCATTCTTTTTTGTCGAGACGATTGTTTTGATTTTTTCTGGAACGACGGGGACATGGACACGGTTACGTTCGAGGCGAACGGGCCGAGAGTAGCGGTCCAACCGCCCTGCGCATCGTCGCCAGATTCTTGGGATTCTGAAAAGGAGTCCTCTGTGGAATCCTCTGAGGAATTATCGTCACTCTCCAGCGCCGCCGCAGCCGCCGCTGCGGCTTCCGCTCGCCGCGCCAACGCGTCGTACAACCGACCGAACGCCTCTGACCCGATAGACTTCGAGCCCTGGAGTTCGATAGCAGCCATCTCGGTAACGATTCGGTTGACCCTGTGTTCGCGGTCAGAGTCCAAGGTATCGCTCGACGCGTCCGAATCGAACTTGACGTCGGACAGTTCGCACTCATCATCGTCCATGGAATCACCAACGTCGGTCTCCAGTTCCACAAGTAAGGACTCGACAAGAGCGTCTATGGCAGAGTCACTCTCTGAATCGTCAGATGAATCGTCGTCACAGACTGATACATTTGCATTATTCGTCAGTGACTTGTTATTCTCAACACTTCCACATACAGCCACGCTTTGCCGTCGCTGGAACTTTTCCAGCGAGCTCCGCACGCTCCGTTCGCCGAACACAGAACCCGGCCGGGTCGGGGACTTGAGGGTTTTTTGAGGGGACTTGAACACAACCGTATCTACTGTGGGGAAATCGTCAAGAACAGGCTGCGGAATTTCGTTTTCGTCGCCGCTCGTTTCGCAGCGCTCGCCTAACTCGTCCTCACCAGAGGATGTCCTGGAAAGCCTTTCAATGGCACCGGAAGCGACTTGTTTGACTGATTGGCACAACTCGGAGACGTTTACGTCACTGTCGTCAACGGCCTCGTCATTTTCCTCGACTCTTTCCTCCGCGAAGCCTTCAGGGGGCACCGTTATTTTCCCGCCCCGAAGCGTCGCCCCCCCAAAGGTTTCAAACAAGTTCGTTTCGCACCCGCCGAAAATTTTCACCTTTGGCGACGCCGCGTGCAGCCCACTGGGGGATTCGAAGATATCGCGCAATGGGACCATCTTCGTGTCCACGGATAGTGGTTGTTGTCCACCTCTTCCAGCTTCTCCACTTTCAATCTCTGAGAGGAGCGCCGCCCCCCTTCGCAACGCCGCCGCTGAGGACGGCCGAGCGTTATGAACGTACGGAACCCTTCCACCCGCCGCCGCGGTGGACGGACGCGAAGGCCACAACGGTCGAACGGGTTGGTCTTGGTTGCTGTGTGACGCTGAAGTTTGTGGGCGAACAGGAGGCTTTCCAAAAAAGTCATTACCGCGAATCGCGTCTACGCGCTGTTGAGCCGCCGCGACCTCGAGTAATCCGCGCTGGCCGTGAAATCCGTTCGCTCCATCGCGGAAATGCACGGGAAGCGCTGCGACGGCTTCAGCAGCTTCCATTTGTTCCATCTGTCTCGCTGCTCTAAATTCAGGGGACGCAACGATCTCAACCCTACTGCCCGACCTACCCGCCGCCGCCATGGCTTGCTGGCGACTCGAGCTAGGACGCGCGGGTTGCGGTGACCGGAATCCGCCGACTTGCAAGCCGCCCACGCGTTTCGCCCGCGCCGCCGCGAGTCTATTTCTAGTTTCTGAAGCAGCCTCCGTAGCCTCCGCGACTTTCCGCCGTTGACGCGCAGCTTGTTCCTCGTTCGCCTCCCTATGCGCTTTGCGTTCTTGTTCTCGCGTTCGTGTTCGCTCGCGTCTGGCTTCCAAATGTTGTTCGTACTGTTGCTGTCTAAACGCCCTGGCTTGCGCCGCGGTCGCCGCTGTCTCCGCGGCGGCGCTCGAAATAGGACTAAACGCACTGCTCGGCCTATTCAAAAGCCGACCAGAGGCGACTCGATTCCGGTCGTTCACGTCTCGCGACGCCGCTTCAGATTCCAACCTCACCGCGGCTTGTGAAAATCGATTCGCGATTGGCGAGTTTTTTAAGAGCAAAGCCGCAGCCGATTCGCCCGCGGCGCCGCCCCCCGCCGCGGCTGCGGCGATACCCGCGGAAACGGCG
>MDSY01058791.1_pt1 | contig 23524 bp, 12 predicted proteins | sample 811131 | NCBI WGS metagenome assembly MDSY01 (sample SAMN05326643, study PRJNA326480) | marine metagenome | isolation source: seawater | place: Atlantic Ocean: South West | collected 2010 | reverse complement strand
TCGTCGAAACCTACAGTGGCGTCATAATATGAGCACCAGCCATTCGCCTGTATCTGAATCCCCTGTTCTTGGCAGGACGCAAGGGCTTGATCCGCTAAAAACTCGTTGGGGTTGAGCGTGTAGTACGCGTTGCACTTGCAGTAAGGGAATTGCTGAACGTTTGGATCATACACGCAGACGCCGCTATCGCTGCAGTGTCGCTTCTGATTGTCCCAGGGACACATATACTGACAGCGATCACCGTACCAATACCTGTGGAAAAGGCGTGTACGTCAGCGAATGTAAACAAAAATAATTCAAAACGCTGTGGAGAATAAATGGGAAACGTACTCGTTGCATTCACAAGCGCCTTTATCGTCGCAAACTCCGTGTCCTGAGCAAACTTCGTTTGTCATCACACCATCAGTGTCCTCGCGATATCGCGAATCAGGGAACTTAATGATATTGTGATCCTCACGAACAGCTCTATAATCATCCTCAGTCCCGACGGGACAGGTATGTTCGCAGAAGATACCCTGCACGAAATGGAGAACATGGTTAGTAAAAGAATTCAAAAGACAAGACGGGAAATTATAAATGGAACTTACCGCTGTTCCAAAAGGACAATCACACGCCTTGAGCGTGTCCTCGTCCTCGCCGGAAGCACATTTGCCTAGAAGAGAGCACTCGTTGCCGATGTTGTCCGTAGGGCACTCAGCCTCAGATACTGCAAACATAGCGCCCCCCGCAGCGACCGTCACGAAAGTAAAATTCGTTGCCGCACCAACAGCAAAAGTCATCGGTGTGTCCATCTTACTAATTCGTCCAGTCATTTCCAGATACGGTGGCGTACATTCGCACTGCGTGTTTTCGCCGAACCCGACACAGTGTCCGGCGTTGATTGCGTTCTCGTTCTCCACTTGCGGCGTGTAATTGCACGTCCCAGTCCCAGCGCAGTTACATTCACATTCGTCGTTCCACTCGTATTTATCAATGTTTGGCACGAAAGGAGCCGCTTCGTACGTTATACCTGCGATTACCGGCGCGTCGGGAGAAGGTGGGGCGGGCGGCGCTTCGATGAGGGGGCACGTGCCTGCAGCATCATAATTTGCCATGCACGCGCCACAGTCACACGTGCCTTGCTGTCCCAACGCGTTCGTTCCCCATATAAAGATATTTCCTTTGCTTGAAAGCGCAATGGTTTGGAAATTCCCCGCGTCGATTTGTGTTATACGCGCATCTAACTCTGATTGAATTCTTCCAGTCACGCGCTCGGAAGTTTCCACGAATATTGTACTGTTTAACGTTTCCTTCGCTGTGACTTTCGTGTTGATGTAATCGAAATGTTTGAGTCGCGTTGGCCGGTCGATCATTTCTGGGGCTCGATATTCCTGTGTTTTCTGAAAGCGGTCTGGTTCGCGTTGCTCTGATATGTATCCAAGTCCCAGCTGGCCGTGGAAATTGTCGCCCCACGCGAACATTTCTCCGGTCCTGACCAGTGCTATCGAGTGATGAGAGCCTGCTTTCAAAGCAACAATTTCCAAGGGGGCGTCGGTCATGTCTGGTGGCGGCGGCGGTGCTATTGTTTCCTCCATTGTGACCGTCGCCGTAACGTTGATTTCTGCTTCTTCACCTTCAACCGCGGGCGGTGGCGGAAACGCAATAGGTGCCGGTGGTGGTGGGTATATGTACTTTTCAACCCCGAGGTACCCAACTCGAGCTGGCATCACCTCGCGGTTGTAATACCTTCCCGTGACATCGTCGTACTTGTTCGGCGTGTACACCTCGGTGTGATCTGCGATTTTCGTATACTCCTGCGGCTTGCCGACTTGCCCGTGAAAGTTGTCACCCCAGCCCCAAACTTCGTTCAATTGCGAGACGGCGATGGTGTGGCCTCCTTCGAGCGCTTTATCCGTCCCTCCAGCCACGTGACCGCCACACGCTACGAATTTAATCTGGGGCATGAAGCCTCCGTCCGCGGTTCGGAGAATCTTCGTCGGCTTTTGCACGGCGTTCAGACACGGATCGTTCGCCCGTCCATCTGGTTGCGTGCATCCTCCAAGCCCCAGCTGACCTTCATGATTCGCGCCCCACATGAATACAGCACCGGTGAATGTGAGCGCTGCGCTGTGACCAGCTGCCGCAGACACATTCTTCACCAACTCACCCCCGACGTCCAGAGCCTGGGGTATACTCGAAAACGGCGTCGTCTCGGGATCAACATTCAAACCGAGCTGTCCATACTGATTACTCCCCCACGCGTAGACTCGCCCACCGTTGACAAGTGCCAGGGTGTGTTCTAAGCCCACCGCGACGTCCACGACTTTAAGTTTCAAACCGTTCGGGTTGAACAGCTCGAGCAACGTCGGCTTGAACCGTTGCGTGGTGTCTTCATTTAACGCAACGCCAAGGCCGAGTTGCCCCATGTCGTTGTTTCCCCACACGTACATGTCTCCCTCATCCGTGATAGCCACGGCGTGGTTCTGTCCGGACACAATACGTTGAAGATTCGACCCTTCTCCGCTTTTTAGACTCTCGTGTCCTAGCGTAGGCACGAACTGTGGCTCGCACTGGTCCGGCTTCGCCTGTCTCGACTGCCCGGGCACGTGGTCGATGCCAAGCTGCCCAAAGCGGTTGAAGCCCCACGCGTGTACACGCCTATATCCCGTCAGCGCAGAGGACGCTTGACATAACAGACACGAGAATAGCGCGAAGAGGAACACAGCTTTGTATCGGGTACCTGTGCGGTGGCTGGCGCCCGCCCCCGAGGGACGCGCCATCTTCTTTGTTGCCTTCATTTCATTTTCGAAGTTGGAGACTTCGCGTTAATTTTAGCTCCGAATTCCATTTTGATGGGTCTATTCACGAGTTAATTTGTGCTGTTCTTTGATTTTTTTTTGATTTTTTTGTTTTTTCTTGGCTTTTGATTTTTTCTCGAAGTTGCAAAGTGCCGTGTTTTGGGGACGAGCCTTCCATTTCGTGGTGCCCGTCTCCGACGACGAAGCCCCCCAAAAGCGCTCTTCCCCTTTGAGCGCATTCCGCACGGCAGATAGATATGCACGCTTGAGCTGTGAGAAACGCGTGGAGGCTGCGACAGGGGTGGTGACCGAGGGAGCGATGGCGAACCGACTGTACCAAGTGGTGCGCTCGCTACTCGAGGCGAACCGCTCTCCTGCAATGAAAGCACTCGATTTGCGAAGCAGCCCAGACTTGCAGTGCGTGAACATGATGTGCGAAAAGGTGGGCGAGGCTTGTGTGTGCAGGTTGAGCCGGGTACTGGAAAAGAATGGCCAAGAGCTACGGTCGTTGTGTCTCGCGGACAACAAGCTAACGCAGCTGCCTGGCGTCGTGTTCGAGCTGCCTAATCTTCAGGTTTTAGACTTGAGCGGAAACGCGCTGCACGAGATCCCTGAGGCGGTGGTGAACATGAAAAGTCTCAAGGTGTTGGACGTGACAGGCAACCCGATCAAAGGAGTGCCCAAGGCAGTGGCTAAACAACTGTACGGACTCGTGGAAATCAGACGTGATGACTTAAAATGACCTAAAAGTATTTTGTCTGTGTAGCGCGGGGAGACGAGAAACCGGCGGGGTCGTGAAGACTAGATAGACGTAACAACGTAAATGACCTATTAATAGCTAGATTTGAGACTTAGAAACCGATGCTCTTCCATCCTTTCTTTTGAAGCGCAACACGAAGCGCTTTGATGCGTTTCCGCTGCGTCTCACCCGCACTCGGAGCCTTCTCCACGCGTCCCGCCGTGCGGTACTCCACTCGACTCCTGTTTCCCGGCAAGAAAAAAAACTCGACGTCATCCACGAACCCGAACTTGGGATCCTTGTACTCGACGTACAAGTAGTCATCCAGCTTGGTCACAATGGTGGTTTCGAACCCCTCGATAGCAGTGTTGGTCACCACGTCCACGAGCTCCTCCATCGCCTGGGCTTGCGTCACGGGGTTTCGGGCGCCGCGTCCTTCATCCGGGTTATACGTCCATGGCGGAATGTAGTGCGAATCATCGTTCAGATCATCGGTAGTGGACACACAGTTGGGTTTGTTCGGGCACAGCGTGAGAGAGACATCATCACCGTACTGGGCGAGGCCAAGACCGCTGGGACGTTCATTGTTCACCATACCGCCCAGGGCATTGTCCAGGAGACCGCCGAGGACGAGCAAGCTGCTGCTGTTGAGCATCAACTCGCGTCGTCCACGAGGAGCCTTTTTATCGGAAGTGGGCTTCTCAGGTCGGCCATCGTTGGCGACGCAACGCGAAGCGAGACGACCACGCTTTGACCCGCGGGATACACGGATGGAAGAGGGTATAAATCGGAGGGAAGGCGAACAAAGCACCGACATCGTGAGTGCACAGGGGAATGGAGTGCCTCGGATAAGGCGTCGACGTGAGCATCATAAATCTCGGACAAGTCAGCATTATCGAGGATGTCTCCGAGCGGCTAACCACTTTTCCATTCACAACTACCGCCGCCGCCGGTGCAACCTCCCGTGGACGGAGCACGCGCACGGCATGGAGCGTGCGGTGGAGCGGTTGTCTGCTCTACAGAGTAAGCGTGAGAATATTCGAAACATATGTGTCCTCGCGCACGTTGACCACGGCAAAACGACTTTGTCCGATGGGCTCATCGCGCACAATGGGTTCATCAGCCAGAAACTCGCGGGGAAACTTCGTTTCATGGACTTCCTGGACGACGAGCAGAGGCGTGGTATTACGATGAAAAGCGCGGCAATTTCTTTGCTTTACACACCCAAAGCCACGCCCGATGCGGGCGAGGCGGAGCCCCTGCTTGTCAACCTCATCGACTCTCCAGGACACGTCGACTTCTGTAGCGAAGTATCCACCGCCGCGAGGCTGAGCGACGGTGGTTTGGTCGTCGTCGACGTCGTGGAAGGCATTTGCGTGCAGACGCACGCGGTGCTGCGCCAGGCGTGGGAGGAGCGACTGCAGGCCTGCTTGGTGTTCAACAAACTCGACCGGCTTATCATAGAGATGGGATACACGCCTTTGGAGGCGTACGAACGCATGCGCAACTTGTTGCACGAAATCAACGGCGTGATGAGCGCGTTTGTTTCTGAAAAATTCATCTCGCAAGCGGATACGCTTCTAGCGAGTGCCGAGACGTTCGGCAGTGACAACGTCGCCGAGGGTGAGGAGACAGTGGATGAAGATGCTGAGCTGGAAGATGTGTTGACGGATGCGGACCATTCCGATGAGGCGTTTTCGGTGTATCGGGGCAACGTGGCGTTCGCGTGCGCGGCGGAAGGTTGGGCGTTTCGCGTCGACTTGTTTGCGGAAATGTACGCCTCCAAGCTCGGGTGCAGCTCGAAAGCGCTGCAAAAGGGGCTTTGGGGGGACTGGTTTTATCACCCCAAATCGAAAAAGATCGTGGGGAAGAAAACAGCGGGTGGGAAACTCAAGCCGCTGTTTGTCCAGCTCGTGCTCGATCCCATCTGGAAGATGTATCACGCCGCGGAGGCTGAGAAGCACGGGTACCCGCCTGAAGGAAAAGACTTGGCCACGATGGCGGCGTCGCTGAAAGTGGACGTCCCTGAAAAAGATATCAAGAGCGCCGATCGCAAGTACGCGTTGAACTCCATTTTGAAAGCGTGGCTTCCGCTGTCACCGACTATCCTCGAGATGGTAGCGACCTGTTTGCCTAGTCCTGTCAGCTCGGCACCGCACAGGTCGTTTCGGCTTATGCCCGCACCGACGCTGAAAGCGGAGCTCGACCCCGCCGACGCGCGCGCGCTCGTTACGTCGCGCAAAGCAGTCGCGACTTGTAGCACCTCGGAAGGCGTTTCGACTGCTGCATTTGTGAGCAAGATGCTCGCGGTACCCGTGTCAGCAGTGCATGGAATGTCAGGAGGGGGAGGTGACAGCGTATTTTTAGGTTTCGGGCGCGTATACTCGGGCGTGCTGCGCGAAGGGGACAAGATGTACGTCATCAGCAGCGCATACGACCCCAGCGATCCGGAAGAAGGCGCATGCGAGGAAGTCGTCATCGAAGAGCTTTACCTGATGATGGGTCAGGGAATGTTCCGGGTCAAGGAGGTACCTGCAGGGAATATCCTCGCCATCGGAGGTCTTGAGAAATACGTTCTGAAGAGTGCTACGCTGTCGAGCACCAAGATGTGCCCACCCTTTGGCAACATGATGTTCCAGGTTGCGCCAATCGTGAAGGTTGCGGTTGAGCCGGAGAACGTTTCAGACATGCCTGCTCTGGTTGAAGGACTTCGTTTGCTCAACCGTTCCGACGCGTTCGTAGAGGTTGGGCTCATGGAAACAGGCGAACACGTCATCGCAGCAGCTGGCGAGGTACACCTCGAACGATGCATCGCAGACCTTCGCGAACGCTTCGCTAAGGTTGACTTGAAAGTCTCGCCTCCCCTGGTATCTTTCCGAGAATCAGTCTCTGACACCGGCACCGCGGAGGCTACGACGTCCAACGGTCTTCTCACTATAAGAGCCACGGCCAGTCCTTTGCCTGTGTACTTTCCCCGTGTCTTCGAAGACTCAGTGGAGAGCCTGAAAAAGGTGTTGCTCTCCGCGCATAATCAGCAAATCGACGGCGCGGACAAGCTCGCGCCTGAGATTTTAAGCAAGCTAAAAACCTCACGAGAAGCGGTTGCGATTGACGGCGACGGAACTGAGAACGACATTGAAACAAATCTGTCTGAGGCTTGGGCGCTTGGACCGAAACAGGTCGGTCCAAACTTGCTTACGGTAGGTGAAACCATAGATGCTGAGACGGGCATGCCTCTCAGGTCGTTGGGCAAGCCTCTGGTGGGCGAGGCTTTCGGATTCACGCACGCGAAGCGCGAAATCGCCACGCCCGAAAGCGTCGTGCCGAGTCTCATCGATATGTCTGATCCTACGGTGATGAGTACGGTTGAAGGGAACGCCCTGACGGGGTTTCAGATGGCGACTTTACGAGGACCGCTGTGTGATGAATCGTTGTTCGGGGTCAGGGTGAGTTTAGAAGTCATCCCGAAGCCCCGTTCGGGTGATGAGGATGGCGACGGAGGTTTTGGCGAGGAGCAGTACGGTCCATTTTCTGGTCAAGTTACAAGCGCTACACGGGAAGCTATTCGACGCGCTGTGTTGAAAGCCGGGCCCAGACTGGTTGAGGCCATGTACCTCTCCGTGATCACGACCACTTCTGAAGCACTCGGTGGTACGTATTCCGTGCTTGGAAGACGTCGCGCGAAGATTCTCTCGGAAACAATCCGTGAGGGCACCGGCGTGTTCATCATCCACAGCTACCTCCCCGTGGCGGATTCGTTCGGTTTCGCGGACGAGTTGCGACACAGCAGTTCGGGGGCGTCAAACGCGCAGCTCATGTTGAGCCACTGGGAGCGGCTGGACATCGACCCATTCTTCACTCCTAAAACTGAGGAAGAGCGCGAAGAATTCGGAGAGGACGGAGACGTGGGGCCGAACATGGCACGCCAGCTTGTAGACGCCACGCGACGCAGGAAAGGACTGAAGGTTGAGGAGACGCTCGTGAAAGTCGCTACCAAGCAACGCACGTTGTCTCGAAAGGCTTAAGGATAGAAGTTGGCCTTCTTGTCCGCTAAAGCGGCTTTAAACAGCTTACAGAAAATAGCACGGGCCTGGTCTTTGGTTTTGCCTTTCAGCTTGCTGTGGCCCATCCAGGCTGCTTTGCCGACGTAGTCGACAGCGCCGATATCGTTCCATTGCGGACACTCGGTGGCGATATCGCCAGTCTCAACCTGGCTTCGAGCACCCCGGCAATCGTAGTACAGGTCGGATTTCACGCCGACGCCGCCGGGTCTAATGAGGTAATAGAAAATAGAATAGAAACTCGTCAGCGAAGGTTCATTCTGCTACGCGTGAACGCATTCGAGGGGCAAACGAACAGAAATGTTGTACGTACTTCTTGAAAAGCCTCCACTTCTTTTCCAAAGTGTCCGCCGTTTGCGTCGCTTCGGCGTACTCTTCCTCCGTCACGGGGGCGAATTCGTTTTCTTTCGCCTCGATCTCTTGCGCCTGTTTCAGGGCGACGTACTCCTCTGGAGGAAGCAGTTTCTCCTTCTCGAACTTGTCCCGGAACGGTGAGAACGCTTTCACGCCGTAAGCCTTGAAGAAGCGCTGAAGATCCGCACGTTGTGCGGGTTTCATACTCGACGACTGTGTCCCTTCCTTCTCAAATCCAAGCTCGATCGCTTTGTTGGCGACAGCTTCGAGGGTGATGTGGGAGAATCCGCGGCCGGAATCGGCGAACGAAAGAACTGCCATGGCCATGGTTTGATTTGGAGGCGTAGGAATGCGGTTCGCGATGAGAAGAGTGTAACCAACGTGCACGCGTCGTAATGCGTGTGCACGTCGAAGAGTGTCCTGCGACGTCAAGACGAAAGTCCCAAACAAAACGCCTCGTCTCCTCCAAGGAAAAAACGCTCGTCACTCTTGGACGGTGAAATCGATTTTAGCGCGACCCGACCGTTGAGTCTGACGAGGAATCTGATGCGAACGTTCCGTCGAACGCGCGGGCCGAGGCGGCAGACGGCGACGCACCACACGGTTGGCGTATCGACCGTGGCGGTGCGACGAGCCGCCATGTACGAAGAGGCGGACACCGTATCGGTGACCTCCACGCATGCCATGAGGATGTCCAGGCGGGATTCCGGGAAAGGCCGAAAGGTGCGTGTGGGCACTGCCGGACGAAATCTGTAAAGGGCGCCTCCCGAATCCTCGTTGCCGATAGTCCTCGTATGATACTGACCTCCTTCACCTTCCCGCATCAACCATCTCGATATCAACACAGACCACCCCCGGCGCCGGCGTCGACGAGGAGCGGCTTCTCAAGCTCCAGATGGAGAACCGAACGCTGAAGATGGAAGCGGTGGAGCGAGACAGAAAGTTGAAGCAATCGCTGGCTCGCTTGGCGCGAGCTGAGGAAACGGCGAAACGCGCATCCATGGGTTCAGCATCCGCGCGCGCCCCGCTAAAGGGTGACTCGAACGCATCACGGCTCTTCGCTGCGGAACAGCGAGCGGCGGAGCTGGAAGAAGAGGCGCGTGAGTTGACCCGCAAGCTGCAGAAAGAGATGGAGAAAGGTTTGCACTACAAAAACATGAACAAAGAGTTAAAGGTGAAACTTGATGAGGCGCTCAAGTCCGCGCGCATGAAGAAGCCCGGCCAACGCAGCCCATCTGCGGTATTCCCGGGGCAAACGTCATCCATGGAAGATAAACTAAAGGACATGCTGCGACAGGAGCGCGCCCGAGCTGCTGCGCTCGCCGAGGAGCGCGACGAGCTGCGAAAAGCTGTACACGCTTCGGATGGAAAAATGCCCAAGCCCGCCGCGCCCGCCGCGCCGGCGTCTCCCAAGAAAGACAGCAACGAATGGATCCTGGAAGACTTTACGCACGAGGGTCGCACATACCTGCTGGATCGTGCCACTATGAAGGTGTATGACAAACCCGCCCCTGAAGACTGGCCTGAACCTGTCGGCCGCCTGGTCGGCGGCTGTCTTCTCATGGCTAAGAATGAAGATCTTTTCAAGGCGTTGGATTCGTACCTGAAGCGCGAGCAGATTCACTTGAAGCGGGCTTTCGACCGGTTCGACAGCGATGGGAACGAGTACTTGGACGGGGACGAGCTTGGTAAATTCCTGGAAGCGGTGATGCCTGGCGTGACGGCGGCGCAGCAACGGTATTTCTGCGCCATGTGCGATACGAACAACGACGGAAAGATCACGTACATGGAGTTGGTAGAATCCATGAAGAGCTGCATTCGCATCGGTGAGGAAGTCGCGGACCACAGTTCCGTGGAGGTGCTCGACGTCTTGAAGCGAATTCGGGATCATATCGATGGTCCGAATATATTATCCACCGTCTCGGCGGTTTTCCACCGCTTCGACGCTGATAACAGCGGTACGCTCGAGAATCGCGAGCTCCTCTCCATGGTCGAGGTACTCGTCCCTGATGTCAAGCTTGAGGAAAAACGATTTCTGCTCGCGCTCGTCGCAAAGCTCGATCTGGACGGCGACGGAAAGGTTTCGATGGCAGAGCTTTGGAAGGCGATACGCGCGGTAAAGCCGACGATAGCTGTCGACGCCGCCGCGCCCGTCGCTTCTCCGAAACCCGCGAAGAAGTCTTCCGCTCGCCCCACGCCCGCGGCGAAGGCTGCCGAGGCGATCAAGTCATCTCCCAAGCAGCTTGTTCTTAAGGAGCACGTTGTTAAGGGGAAGATGTTTCTGCTGGATGCGAAGAAAAATTACGTGTACGACATGCTTTCGTCCCCCGAGGGCTGGCTCAAGCCCTTGGGCAAGATATTGAACGGTGCCATCTCCAAACCGGCCACTTCAGCCGACCTCGTCGCCACCCTGGACGGCACGCTCAAAAAACAGAAGACGAGACTCAAGGATGTGTTTGATAAATTCGACACAAACAAAGACGGTGTGCTCGAAGAGTCTGAGCTCTCCGGGATGCTGAAGGTCCTCATGCCCGGCTCTGGAGCGGCTGACCTTGGCTTTTTCCTCCTCCTCCTTGACACCAACCGAGACGCTCGCATCGAGTATGAGGAGCTCGTAAGCTGTATCAAAGAGATCATCGTTGCCAGCCAGGCTTTCAACGAGCGCGGCAACATGTATGTCGAGCGCTTGCTCCTCAAGCTTAAAGCTGTGGTGCGCGACGATGACAGAGGTATTCGAAGTGCATTCGGACGCGTCGGCAAGCTTTCCTACGCCAAGGCGTTTGACGTCCTCAGAAATCTCGTTTCGAACGACTCGGCTCAAGATTACCGCTTCCTCACGTGTTTCCTGCGCCGGCTTGACCAAGACAACACTGGTGCGGTGGGTATTGACGATATTTCGTATGCGCTCCGCGTGCTTGACGTCGTATTTGTTGCCACTGATGGCGTCTCCCCCAGCGTGAACGTTCCTCAGCCTCGACAGGGCGACGCGGATGAATGGTATCTCGAGGATATCACCCTCAACGGTCAGTCTTACTTGGTTGATCGCCACACGACGCGTGTCTACACTCGCGCTACTGGTCGAGACTCGTGGCCGCAGCTTACGGGCAGCCTCCGCGGCGGCAAGCTTGTGCCTATTGAGAGGAAGCAGCAGCATCGCTTTGTTACCGGCCTTGACAATTATCTCAAATTGCAGCAATCGCGGTTGAAGGATATCTTCGATACCTTCAATCGCGACGGCACGGGCGCCCTGGACAAGGCTGAGATCTCATCGCTTATTCGCGCCTTGGTACCTGATGTTTCTAATGGAAACATTGAGTACTTCAGCGCCCTTCTCGACATCGACTGCGACGGTGAGGTGACGTACGACGAGTTTGTTAAGAACGTCAGGAACGCCGTCGCGGAGGGCAGCTCAACCACATCCGTGGAAGTCACCGACGTGCTGAAGACTCTTCGAGAGTATCTTGAAACGCATTCTATTAGTCTAATGCAAGCGTTCGATCAGTTTGACTCGAGCAAGACTGGATACCTCACGCACAGCAGTTTGATGAGCATGTGTAAGATTCTCGTGCCCACTCTCGGAGCGGCGGAGCTGAAGCTCATCGCGAACCACCTGCACTCGCTGGACATGGACGGCGAGGGACGCGTTACGGTACCCTCGCTGTATCAATCGTTCCAAGCTTCCACGGTGAAGGTTGTTGGTGGCTCTGCGATGGTGCTTCACCCCACCGCGGATCAAGCAGCTTGGTCGTTCAACAAGCGAACCAACAGGCATCCCGTCGCGCAGGCGAGCGAAGTCGCGGCGCTTCGCAAGCAGCTCAACGAAGCGCAGGCTCGGTGCGCCGAGCTGGACCGAGCGTTGAAGAAAGAGCAGCAGTCGGCGTTGCCGATGCCTGGTAGTGCAGGTCACGTCACCAGCTACTCCACTAGTGAGCTTCAAGGGGAAATCAAGTCAGCCTGGGAACGCGCGGGCTTGCTGCAGAGGCGTTACCACGAGGCTCAATCCGCGCTCGGCACGATGAAGGCAAACCACACCCGCGTGTTGCAGCAGCTCGACGACACCCACAAGCGTTTGAACCAAGAGCGTAAAGAAAACCTCAAGCTTTCTGCGGAGGAAAAACGTTTGGCGATGGAACTTGAAGCGGCACGCGAGATTGAGCCCGCGCTCGAGCAATCGCGACGAGAGCGCGCAGCGTTGGAAAAGGAGAACCATCAGCTCCTGGCTACGGCGATGACCGCTCCGGGTGAATCGCAATCCGAAATGCGCAAGTTGCGTTCGCTCATGGCGGAGGCGCAGCGAGAGCGCGCCGACGCCGAGCTTCGCGAGGTTGAACTCAGGCGCACTATCCAAACCATCGGTAACAATGGTCTTGAAGAGGCTGCGAACACCCGCGCCGAACGGGACCGCCTGCGCATGAACTGCGGACGCATGGAGGTTGAGCTCGAAGCGGCGAATGAGAAGATTGGCGTGCTCATGGACATGAGCCGCTCCGCGCTCGAAAACAACGCGATGAACAACACGCAGGTTGCTGTTGTTGATGACGGGATGGATGAAGGATCCCTACGCGCCGAGCTTAGGGGGCTGCGCGAGACCTTCGGCGATCAGGTTCAGGATCTTCGCAAGACGCAAAGGCTCTTGCAGCTTGAGGAGCAGCAGGTTGACGACTTGCGCGCCGCGCTTACCGAGGAGAAGACTCGCGCGGACAAAATGAACGAGGGCTTGTTCAAAAAGGTAAAGGCGCACGAGAACGAGCTGGATCGCCGACAGAAACGGATTCACGCCCTCGAAGCGCAGCTTCGAAGCGGTATAGTTGCTGAGAAACCGAAAGCGCAGACAATTCGCACCAGCCAAGACGGGGCAGATGTAGCCTCCGAGGCTGCCGTGGATGCTTTAGCGGATCTCGCGCCGGGAGAAAACATTTTCGAGCTTCAGCTGATGAGCGTGGAAGTTGACGGCGCTAAAATTGGTGAGGAAAACCCGGCGACGTTCATGACTGTGGATTTCTTTGAGCACGAAACGCAAGCCACCGCAGTTCAGCAGGGTTTGTCGGTGAATACCAAACACACGTTGCAGTACATCGTCAAGGCTGACGATTTCTTTCTCGAGTACCTCGACACGAAACGCCTGCCCGTGGAGCTCAACAAATCCCTCGGCATGGACTTTGCGACCATCGGCGTGGCGAACCTCAACTTATCGTGGGTTCTGGACGACGCCATCGCGGGTAAATCGGCTGAATCTCCCGCGGAGCACTTCTGTGATGTTATCGGTCGCAGTGGTGACGTCATCGCGCGTCTGCGCTACGCTGCGTACATGCGGAAAAGCATCGTATCGGACGCGCGCGAGTATCGTCGCAAACCGCCGGTCGCGTCGTCCGTGAAACTACTTCGCAAAAACTCTACGTCGGAAGCGTACTCCACCGCACACGCGGCTGCTGCGGAGACGCCTTTCTCGTCAATGATCAGCATCGAGTTGTCCTGCTGCCGCGACCTCGTGCCCCGTGTCGGTTCCCCCGATGCGATGGTGCCGTACCTCAGCTTCCAGTTCCCGGGACTGGCGAGCCACGACACGGTGTACGGCCGCGGCGCCAACCCCGATTTCAACGACGTTCACGACTTGCCGCTGAAGCGCACTCCGGAAGTGGAGGCGAAGATGGTCAAGAGCGCGATGGAAATCATCGCGTTTGATGACGCGGACGTGGATTTGGAGGGTGCTGGTGTGATTGGTATCGGGCGAGTGGATTTAGAGCCGCTTTCCAAAGGCATGCCCGTGACGGGTTCGTTTCCTTTGTTTTCGCAATCGCGCGAACGACGAGGAACGGTGTTCGTCAGCGTCGCGTGGAAAGACCCATACACGCGGACATCGCCGTCTAAAGCGGGGGGGGCGCTCGCAAGTGGCGTGGTACGAGTTTCTGAGATAAGGCCCGACCCCACGCGTATGAGCCAAACCCTGGAGGAGGATACCGTATTCCCGGCGCCCGCGTCGCTGATGACGAGCGTTTCCAGCCCAATCGGCGAGGCGAGAAGTTCATCGGCGGAGACGTCGACTTCGGCGCTGGGGAGCACCGAGTCCATCGTGGTTTCCATCGGTCAGTTTGAGCTTGGCAAGACGCTGTATCACGACCACAAAGTGCGGCAGATGTTCATGCTCTTCGAGTTCATGCCCAAGTTCCACCGGGACGACGAGCAACAAACGATGCGGGTGAAGAAAGAGAGCCAGTTTGTGGATTTCGGGTACCAAAAGAGTTTCCCGGTGAAGGACTCGGGTTTGAGGTCGGCGCTCGCTTCTTTGCTCAAGGGCGGGAACCCAGAAGACGCGACGATTCCGTTCTGCCTCGTGTCGGACGACAACGGAATCGATTTCGAGGATGTCGGGTTCTTCGAGCTGCGGCTCACCGACATTTTCAAAAACGGCGACGTTCTCGATCAAAAAGTCGAAGTGCTGGATAAAAATGACGTCCCCATTGGCCGAGTCACAATCTCCGTCGTCGCGCAGCAAGCGCTGCAAAGCATCATGCTGATGCAATAGAAGAGACATTAGATATATATAAAGTAGAAGATACTGAGTCGAATTACAATCACTGTTCCCCAACGCTCACCTCCCCCATCTTCTTCGTTAGTTTCTTCTCGCCCTTGGCCTTCTTTTCCTTTTTCTCCCCCTTCGCCTCCTTTTCCTTCGCGGGTTTGTCACCCTTATCCTTCTTCGCTTTCTTCTCGCCTTTGTCTCCCTTCGTGGCCTTGGACGCTTTCTTCTCTTCGTGCTTATTTTTCGCCGCATCCTTGGAAGCGGACTTTTCCTTCCTCGACTTCTTGTCCTTTTTCCGCGTGTCGCCGCGCGGCACGGAAAACGCGCCGGTCGGCCCGCCGCTCTCGTTCGCGTACGGGTCATACTGGGGGTACGCCTCCACCGAGGGCATCTCCTCCCCCCTGCCAAGCGGTTTCAAAGGGTCGTACCCACCGAGGCCGGCGTGAAGCGCAGCTGATGAGTTCTTCGGCGCGTACAGAGCCTTCTTCCCCGAACCCTTCGGCGCGTCGTTGTCTTCGTCGGAATCTGAGTCGGACTCGCCTTTGATTTCGGGCCGTGCCATCTTGACGCCCGCCATGCTCGCCTTCATGTACGCCGGCATCTCGGGCTCGGGCGGGGGGGGCGCGGGAAGCGCCTCCACCGTACCTTTCTTGCCCTTCTTGCCCTTCTTGCCTTTGGCCTCCTCCATATTGGGCTTCGCAACCTCGCCTCCCAGGTAGTAGTCGCCCATCTTTTCCCGATGCCGCTGCAACATCTCACGCGCTTCCTGTTCCTCCTGCGCGATTTGCTCCTTGCTCTTTTTCTGCGCGAACAAATCAGTGACGTCCTTGTGCTTGCGGTTCTTCTTCTTCGACCCCTTGCGGCCTTTGCGGTCCTCGTCGTCGCTCTCGTCCTCGTCCCCTGACGAAACCATCAGTGTGTCCCACTGGTCAGAAAGGGGCGCGGAAATCAGCAGCGAGGGGGGTGGCTCAACCTTCCGCTGCGCTTTCAGGGAAACGGGTTGCACCTCTTCAGAGAGCACAACCGCGAACTGCTCGATGATCGCCACGCCCTCGCCGGGCGTCGTCGCCTCCGCCGCGCTTGCGATATCCAGAATCGTCTGCAGCTGGCACGCGCGCTCGCGCACCTCCAGGTGCAGACTCACGCTGAAAGGCCCGAGGTTCTCCTTGATCGCGTCCCCGAGCTGCGCCAGGTGCGGGGTCATGGGAACCAGCACGTCGGATTTGGGCATCTCGGTGTCGGGTTGCGACTCGCGCGCGGGCACGGACGCCGCGGCGGCGGCAGCCGCCTGCTCCGCGGCGACAGTGTCGTCTCCCTCCTCGTCCGGCGCCGCGATGGCAAGTGCGCCGGCAGGCGCGTTTTCGTCGAACGGCGCGGGTGCGGGTTCGGGCGCCGCAGGCGGCGGGCGCACCGCCCCCGCGTGCGCGGCGACCGCTGAGGAGTACACCTTCAGCAAGCTTTGCACGTACACGGCTTGTACGTGCGGGGGCAGGTTCGCTACGTTGGGGTGCGACAGGGCTTGAATCACTTCGTCGTGGTCGGTGATGAAGTGTGCGTACTCCCCAATGATCCACGCGATTGATTTCAGCGCCTCGGGAACCGTAGCGTTGGACGCGGTGTTCTCTAAAAGTGAGTGGTCCAGGAGAAGCGGCTTGAGAATCGCGACAGCGGATTCCCGCACGACTTCCACGCGCAGACAAATATCCACCAGCTGGTCCCCAACTAACCCGCCGTGCGACGAGGAAGGCACCCTGGTCAAGTCAGCCAGTACGGTGAGGTACCACACGAAATCCGTCACCAGCGCGTACCGGTCGTTCATGCACACGTGAATCACGCTCCACACCAACTCGTCCCTGAACCTCTGATCCGCCTTACCCATCGCGCCCATCAAGTGCGCGGTGGTGTCCATCAGCGTCTTCTTCGTCACCAAACCGCGCACGATCTTCAACGCGCAGTATTGGATGTTCGAGTCCTCGTGGTCCACGCACGCGAAGATGTTGCCTTTGTGCTCTGCGACGATTCGCGGGTGGCTCTCCAACAAAAACGTCAGCGCGTGAAGCGCGAGGTATTTGATGTTCGGGTCGTTGTCTTCCAGCATGTCTTTCAGCTTGTCCACGGCTTGTCTCACGACCTTCTCCTGGCTGGTCATCCCTGCGACGACAGTGCGGATGCACTCGTATAACAGCGACTTCGCGCTTGTAGTTTCTAAAATCTCGGAAAGGGGTCCGACGAGTTTCTTCGCCAAACGCGGTTCAAGCGGCGTCAGGGCTCCGAAAACCTTCACCAGCTTGATCGTCATCCAGTTTGATGAGCTTGTCGTTAAAAGCTTGTAGAACTTCGGCGCTAGCGGGAGATACGTCTTCGGGTTGTGCATGGCGAGCTCGGAGAGCACTGTCACCGCGGCTTGCACCACGGTCTGGTCGTCGTCCTCGAGACATTCCGTTAACCTCGCAAAGGACGGCCGTAGCGCTTCAGGGTACCGCAGGAAACACTTGTACAGGCAAAGACACGCCCTTCGTCGTAACTCGGGTTTGTGGTTGTTCAAAAGCGAGTACACGTCTGCGACTAAAGTCTGGGACAGCTCAGGGGTGACGATGTTCCCTAAACACGAAATCGCAAGCGCCGCCTCTGCTGGATTCGGCGAGGCGAGATCCTTCTTGAGCAGATTGGGAATCAAAAGAACGACGTCGGTGTCGTCCCCGAACGATTGCGTCGCCGCTAAGTACCCTACTCTTTTGTACCGGACGTTCGGGGTTGACATCAACTCAACGACGTGGAACGATGCCCAGTTCATGTTAAAACCCAACGAATGAAGGTACGTAGCTTTCTCAATAGCCACAGCTTTGGTGCGTATATCAGGCGTGATCACCTCGGCGCGAATGTCTTGTAAACACTTGTTCATGTAGTCCTTCTGTCGGTCTTTGTTCGCCCTGATGCCGGTGATTATGTCACGCAGGCTCTTCTGGAACAAGCCCTTGGTGACCGTAGCCATAGCGCCCGTCTGGGGCTTCGCCCGCGAGCCCATAGAAGACCCCGAACTCATGGCGAACCTACGATTCCTCGGATCGAGAAATGCGCCAAATTATAGCAACGCCAATTCGTCGCGAGCCTCCACAAAGCACGCGCGGCACACGCGTATCTCGGTGGGAGTCGCCGGTGGGAGAACCTAAGGAACACTCGCGGTCGCGTTCGACGTCGAGAACTCCGTGCCCTCGAGTCCAGCGCCGTCCGCGCGCACAGATTCTACTCGATAGTTGTTGAGGCCGCGGTTTTGGAACCTCGGGCCGCGGGGGATTTGCGGATGTCGGAACTAGCCAACAGACCGTCAACAGACCGTCAAAACGATTGACAAACCAGATCACGCAGATACCAGCCAAAATCGCAAAACCGAGAAGAAAGAGAAAAGTTCGACGAGAAAAAAACAATTCACCCATCAGCCGAATCAACGCCGCCGCTCGGCCACAACCCCACGCGTGGTCGCGTTTGTCAATTGACGGCACGCCCCTCGTGTGGTTCGATTGTCGAGGCCATGGCGACCAATGGCGATGGGTCCATTGTCACGCTCGGGCGGCACGGAGGCGGGAGCGTCGTTGGCGCGTCCGCGGGTTTAGATGGGGCGGCGGTGGTGACTGTGCGAGGCGACGGCGTGGTGGTGTACGACTGCGATGCGCAGGTACGTCTGGTATCCTTTGAGTTGTTTTTATGAAGGCTCATCGGATCAAAAGAACGCGATGCAAATGTGAATCACGCGAACCCCAAGTGACCAAAGCCAGCGAAACGAACACAGCGCGCGGCGACACCGCTCCCGCCGCCGCCGCCAGCATGTCATCGGTATTTCTTTCACTGTGCCCAAATCGATTGAACTCGCACTGACCTTTATTGAACTCTCATCTACTCATAACTATCTATAAACAGACACGCGTTCGCAGCTGGTCCGCTGGCCAGGGGTTCGACTTCTCTGTTCCCGCGGTTCACGACAAAACAAGCGGACGGTACTTCGCCGCGCTTGATTCCCCGGGATCGGATCCCGCGCTGGTTTCCTGGAGCGATGGGGATCCGATCGCCAGTTTAGACACGCTAGTGGACGGAAGCACCGCCCGGTTAGTGGGTGGATGCTCTGTGTTGGTGCCGTGTGGTGCTGTTTCAGGTGGTGGGTGTCTGTCCGTGGACGCAACCGGTTTGGTGCGTTGGTTCGGCGCTGACGCGCGGAAACTCGCTGCGTCGATGAGCGAAACGACACAATCGACGATCGTGGAATGCGCGACGAGGGAAATCGAAAACGGAGGCGTGCTAGTGGTCACGTCGTCTCTGACGAAAGCGTCGAAAGCGAAAACCGGTAAAAGCAAAACAGGTGACACAAACGAAAACGTCCGCGTCGCGACTCTGTATCGAGCGACGGGAGAGGATGACGAAGGGCGACGCGTGGAACGAGCGTGGCACGTTGAATGCGAGCCGCCGCGATCAGACGGAGACAAAGAAACGGGGCCCGTTCGCGTCATCGCCGCCGCAGCAGAGGGTACCGATTTAACCCTGTTGTGGTCCAACGGCGTGTGGGCGTCGTACAACCCGCTGGGGGGAAATTCGGGTCGGCCAACCAGAACGTTACAGTTTGAGGATGGTGAGAATACAAATACAAAGAAAGCGGGAGGGAAACGAAACGCGGGCGCTCGAGGAAACTCGGAATCACAACAAGGCTCGCTTGCGAGCGCATCATGTACGTCTCTCGGGGGAGGGTACTTCGCAGTAGCGCGTTCGAATTCAGATGGCGCTAGTGTCTGCGTGGTGGACGCGAAGTGGGGGGGGGTGCACGCGTCTCGGAACGTCCCCAGCGGCGCGGGCGGCGTCGCCGTCGCCGCGCTTCGGGACGCCGACGCCGACGGAGCATTCAGGGTGGCGTTGTGCTTGGCAAATGAAGTGAGCCTGGTGGAGGTCCCATCTATGCCGCCCGTGTCGCTCGCCGTGGTGATTGGTACGCTGAGCACGTCTCAAACAGGCGCAGCAGCCAGGGCGCTCGGTCGCGCGAACGTCTCAGCAGCGGCGGCGGCGAAGAACGTGTCGGTGCTGGTGCCGCGACTCGAAACGCTCTTCACGGACGGAAAGACAGGAAAGGATTTGCAAAAACAAGCCTTTGGTTCGGGATCCGTGGTGGGGATTAGTCTGGACGGTCGTTTTGAGACGAATGACGACGCGCACGCGAGAAATGCGTTTGCCACGTTCCAGGGCGAGCACGTCACCGCCGCCGCGGCGAGCTCAGCGCTTGACCCTTTCCTGTCTGAACTAAAACCGAAATCAAAATCGAAAGCCAAAGGGAAAGGGAATGGGAACCGTGTTCCGATGCCTCCCGCGGTGCTCACCGCTGCGCTTGATGCGTGCGTTCGGTGTTCGCTCTGGGAGCCGTTGAGGGCGTTGGTCAACGCTGGGTTCGTGACGAGCTCCACCACGGCTCCCGGCATGGTCCGCGCGCTTCTGGAACAGGACAGGCTTGAGGACGTCGAGGCGTTTTTTGTATCGGCCAAGGACGTCGACGCCCACGATTTGAAGCTGTGCATCGACGCGTGTTTAGGAAACGGAAAAGGAAAGGGTGTGTCGGTGTCTGATGAATCCCTAATTGCTTCGCAGAAACGTTTGTTCGTCGCGGCGGAGTCGGCGGTTGTACGGGCTGAAAAATTGGCGCTTGACGCGTCTGTTGGAAAAGATTCGCGCGTCGCCGCGGCGCACGAAGCGCGCGTCGCCGCGTGTTCCGTTGAGCAATTCCCCGCATCGTCCATGCCTTGGGCATCAGCACTTCATATTATCTGCACCAGGCCGATCGACCCGATCGCCGCAGCCGCGACGCTTCCGTCGTTAACGCCGGACGCGGCGCAGAAAATGGCGACGTTCCTCGCCGCCTGGCTCGCCGCGTACGCGTCGCTCTCCGTGGACGTTTCGCTTGACGCCCCAAAAGGGTTACCCTCGCTCGCATCAGTCATAGGGTGGACAAGTGCGCTGATCGATGCGCACTTCACCTCGTTCGCAGTAGGCGCCATGGGTGGGTTTGAAGAGGAGGGTAAAGAGACCGAACTGAGTGCCGGATATCTAGCCATGCGCCGCGCAGCGGACAAACTGCACGCGGCGTGCGACGCGGTTGGTAAAATTGGGGGCGCTCTCGCGCACATCGCCGAAGGCGCGGCGGTGCCGGAGCACCAAGGCGTGCTAAGCACCACGTATTCCATCGAAGTCGTGGACTGGTGAAGGGTGATTATAATAGCGTTTCTCGATGTCATTGATAGATCTAAAAAAAAAACTGTCGTCCTGTCCCAATCTCCCCTCTCAAAAGGGCGAAATAAACATCCTGTCAAACACTTCGTGTGTCGGTGGAGCGCGTTTGTGTCATGGCGACGAGTGGCAGCGCCCCTGGCGACCCTGATACCCTGCGCATCCTCGTCGCGACGGACAACCACCTCGGTGTTCACGAGAAGGACCAGGTCCGGAAAGATGACTCGTTCATCACGTTCCGCGAGATCTTCGAGATCGCGAAGCGGGAAAAAGTCGACGCGGTGTTCCTGGGAGGGGATCTGTTCGACATCAACAAGCCGAGCCGGGAAACCATGGTCCGGACCATGGAGATTCTACGCGAGTACTGCTTCAACGACGACCCCGTGGCGCTTGAAGTGCTGAGTGACCAGACCGTGAACTTCCCGAGGTAAGGACCGAACCGAACGAGTGTGTTCCCCAAATCTTTCAACCCCGGGTGCCTAGAATCTAAGACCATATCTACGCGTCCCGGAACCTGACCGCTGACCTCCAATCCCCCCCACACACCAGACGCGGCGTGGTGAACTACGAGGACCCCAACTGTAACGTAGGGTTGCCTGTGTTCATGATTCACGGTAAGTGGTAGCCCGAGTTTCCGAGATCCCCAATTAAATAAAGGGTGCCAACATCCGATGTTCTCGGCAACCCTAACCTTTCCAGCCCGCGAGAGCCTGATAACTCAAGGATGTTGAGTTATAAAATTAACCCAATATACACTTCCCTCGATACTCCCTCGTATCAACCCTTCCCCGATCCCCCCAGGCAACCACGACGACCCCGCGGGCGGCGAAAACCTTTCCGCCATCGACCTTCTTTCGACGTCGAACTTGGTGAATTACTTTGGCAAGCACGTGTTGACCGGCGGCGGCGCGGGTAAGATCAAGCTGAAACCCGTTTTGATGCAGAAAGGCAAAACGCGGCTGGCGCTGTACGGCCTCGGGTACATCAGAGACGCTCGTTTGCACCAGATGTTCAGCGTCAAAGGAAACGTGGAGTGGGCGCGGCCGGAGGACACGGACGAGATGGCGCTCACCTCGTGGTTCAACCTCATGTTGATCCACCAGAACCGCGTGTCGCACACGCCGAAGAACGCAATCTCCGAGCGTTACCTGCCTTCTTGGCTGGATTTAGTGGTCTGGGGACATGAGCACGAGTGCCTTGTGGAGCCCACGGAGTTTGGTGAGTTCTTTGTGTCCCAGCCCGGGTCGAGCGTCGTCACATCCTTAATTGAAGGCGAGGCGAAACAAAAGAAAATCATGTTGCTGGAAGTCAAGTCTGACCCCGAGAACCCACGGGACCCGCCGTTCTGGCGTGCGCACCCCATACCACTTGAAACCACGCGGCCGTTCAGTTACAGGCATGTCCAGCTCATGGACGTCGCGCGGCTCCCGGAGGACGAAGGCGGGTTAGGGGAGAACTGGACCGCACAAGATCCAAACGTCGACTTCGCGAACGGAGACGTCCCCGCCCCTGGTAGAGGACGACGCCCCGCGGCCGCTGCGCACGAACAATGGGTCAAGGACCTTCTTGAAAAGAAAGTCGAGGAGATGATCGACGAGGTGTTGGCCCCTCACAGAGCGGCACGAAACGACGATGACCCTCCCCTTCCCTTGATTCGTTTAAGGGTGGATTACACTGGCGGGTTCTCCACGATCAACGCGCAGCGCTTTGGGCAAAAGTTCGTCGGGAAGGTCGCGAACCCGAACGACATAATCCAGTTCCACAAGTCCGCGGTGAGGAGACGCAGGGAAGCCGGAGAAGCCGCGGACGCCGCAGCGCAACGACAAGCCGCTGAGGAGGAAACCATCGGGAACCCGCAGATGCAGGACCAAAGGAGAATCGAGAACCTAGTAAGCGTTAACTTAACCAAAGGACTTCAACTCCTATCTGAAAACGATTTATCCAACGCCCTCGATGATTTCGTCAACCGGGACCCTTCCGCGATTTCGAAATTGGTGGAACGACGGATGAAGGAAACGCAGGCTTTGGTGGACCAGGAAGCCGCCGCGGACGTGGAGTCCGACGATGAGATGACCGAGCACATCCGCAAAGCCGTGGCGGAGAGTGCCGCGCGAAGCGCGCCGACGGAGCGCGCGCAAGCCGCGACGGGCGCAAACGGAAACACCGGCACGCAAGCCACCACCATCGCGGCGGCTGAGAGGAATATCGTCAACCGCATGATGGCGGGTATCGCGAACGCCAACCGGAACGGCGACGCCATGGACACGGACCGGCCCAACGCTGCGCCGTCTCAACTGATGCAACGCGCCGGCGGGTCCGCGAACCCAGCGCCGTCCCGCTCCGCCGCGGCTACTACCGCTGCTCGCGGACGACGCGCGGCATCGCCCGCGATGACAGCGCCTATGCAAGGTGGCGCCCCTACGCAGGCCATCCGGGCCCCTGAGGCCCCTACGCAAGCCATTCGGGGTCCGACGCCCTCCCAGACAACTGCGAAATCCGCGGCGCCGCGCGGCCGAGGGTCCACCGCGGCGTCGAAACCCACGCGCGCTAAAACTAAAAAAGCAGTGGTCAACTCCGATTCGGGCGACGACGTGATTTCCCTTGACGACTCCGGGGAGGATTCCGGGGACGACGAGGATGTCGTCCCGATGAGCGTTCCTGCGAGCAAAGGCAGAGGAGGCCGAGCTGCCCGTCCGACGCGCGCTGTCGCGGCGGCGAAGGCGACCGCAGCGAAGAGAGGCGCTCGAGGCAAAAACCCCCCCCCGCAAACCGAAGACGCCTTCGACTTTGACGGCAGCGACGACGACGATTTCATCGA
>MDSY01136940.1_pt1 | contig 23526 bp, 24 predicted proteins | sample 811131 | NCBI WGS metagenome assembly MDSY01 (sample SAMN05326643, study PRJNA326480) | marine metagenome | isolation source: seawater | place: Atlantic Ocean: South West | collected 2010 | reverse complement strand
GCAACAGAAGACGATATTAAAGTAATCGATAAACGTGTAAAAGACCTCGTTGCTGAATGTGAGAAATTCGCTGATGAATCTCCATATCCAGAAAAAAGCGTCATGTATGACGTCGTTTACGAACAAGAAGATTATCCATTTTTACAACATAAATTATAAGTTATGGCAATCATAGTTAATATGCCCCGACTAAGCGACACCATGGAAGAAGGAACCGTGGCGAGCTGGTTGAAAAAAGTAGGAGACAAAGTTGAAGAAGGTGACATTCTTGCGGAAATCGAAACCGATAAAGCAACGATGGAATTTGAATCCTTTAATGAAGGGACTTTGCTTCATATTGGAGTTCAAGAAGGTGAAACAACTATGGTTGATGAACTTCTAGCCATTATTGGAGATGAAGGTGAAGATATTTCAGCACTGTTAGCAAATCCAACTGCAGCCGTAGAAGAAACTACAAAAGAAACTACGGAAGAAACTACAGAAGACGTTGTGGAAGCAGTCGCTGAAACGAATTCGACTGATATCCCAGAGGGTGTGATTGTTGTAACCATGCCACGCTTGAGCGATACCATGGAAGAGGGAACTGTAGCAAGCTGGTTGAAAAATGTAGGAGATACTGTTGAAGAAGGAGATATTCTAGCGGAGATCGAAACGGACAAAGCAACCATGGAATTTGAATCCTTTAATGAAGGCACCTTATTATACATTGGCTTACAAGAAGGTGAATCTGCAAATGTGGATGATCTTTTAGCGATTATTGGTCCTGCAGGAACGGATGTTTCAGCGGTCGCTGCAAAATTTTCTGCCGGTGCAACAGCCGTTGAAGAAGCAACTCCACAAGAATCACCAAAAGGAACTGCTCCAGTAATCAAAGAAACACCAAAAGCAGACGCTGCTCCTGTAGCGACTCCGGTCGCTGTAGCGCCAGTATCTAATACAACAGGACGCTTGCACATTTCGCCATTAGCTCGAAAAATGGCCGATGATAAAGGGATTGCTTTGAACCAATTGGTGGGAAGTGGCGAAAACGGACGCATCATCAAACGCGATGTTGAAAACTACACCCCTGCAGCAGTAAGTACTGCTAGTACTGCTAAGTTTGTACCTACAGGTCAAGAAGATTTTGAAGAAATTAAAAACTCGCAAATGCGTAAAACCATTGCGAAACGATTGGGCGAATCTAAATTCACTGCACCTCATTATTATTTGAATGTAGAGTTTGACATGGACAATGCCATGGCATTTAGAGCACAATACAATACTGTTCCAGATACAAAAATATCATTCAATGACATCATTGTCAAAGCCTGTGCGTTGGCATTACGTCAGCACCCACAAGTAAATTCACAATGGTTTGCAGACCGCATGAAACTGAACAACCATGTTCATGTTGGTGTAGCGGTGGCTGTTGAAGATGGTTTGGTCGTTCCTGTAGTGCGTTTTGCCAATGAGCAAAGCTTGCCACAAATTGGCGCTGCAGTTAGAGATTTTGCAGGTCGTGCACGAAATAAAAAACTAACTCCGCAAGAAATGGACGGCAGTACATTTACGGTATCTAACTTAGGGATGTTTGGAATAGAGAGCTTTACGTCCATCATCAACCAACCCAACTCAGCGATTTTATCGGTAGGAGCTATTGTTCAAAAACCAGTGGTTAAAAACGGACAGATTGTTGTTGGAAATACCATCAAACTAACCCTTGCTTGCGATCACCGAACAGTGGATGGCGCCACGGGTGCACAGTTTTTACAAACCTTAAAAGGCTATGTTGAGAATCCTGTGACGATGTTGGTTTAAGGAATTTTAAAATACTACATTATAAAAAACCCACTCAAATGAGTGGGTTTTTTTATATCTGGTCAGTCCAAGCTCATTCCCCGCTTGCCATAGGGGTTCTTCAACTCCTTAATTAATTGTAAAATAAAAGTTTTATTCAAAATTTTGTACATTTATTAAATTATTAACCAATTTAAAAAGATCATGATCACATTTAAAAGATTTATAAATTTTAGAACCATATTACTTCTCTTAACGTTTTTTTGCTTCGTAAGTTGTAATAACGAAGCCACTGGTGGATCAGAAACCCCCTCCACAACACCACCATCCGCTACATTATTAGAAAGCTTTGGAAATCTTACAGACAGCGATTTTATGGGGCGTATTGTGGATATGCAAAACAACGCTGTTAGCGGTGCCATGGTACAAATTGGAAACAGCACAACTGATACTGATATTAACGGCGTTTTTATTATACGAAACGCACAAGTATATGAAAAATTTGCATTTATTAAAGTAGAAAAAGCGGGGTTCCTACACGGCTCAAGGTCCGTAGTACCAACCGCAGGCATTAATAAAGTTGAAATAATGCTATTGCCACAAACAGTGACTCAAACTGTGAGTTCTGGAACTGATGCAACGGTTAGTTTAAGTAATGGCGCAGCTGTTAATCTTTCTGGATCCTACAGCAATTCTGATGGTAGCGACTACACTGGGAATGTACAAGTAACGCTGCATTTATTGAACCCTACCGATGAAGACATGCAGCAACAAATGCCAGGAATGCTGTTAGCGGAAAATTTACAAAATGAGGCAAGAATGCTTGAAACGCTCGGTATGCTCGCGGTAGAATTGCGCAGTGAAACTGGAGAGACATTGAACCTTTCAGAAGGTACTACCGCTACCCTAACTGTACCATTAGATCCTGAAACATTAGCAGGGGCTCCAAACGAAATTCCACTTTGGTATTTTGATGAGGATAACGGCTATTGGATTGAAGAGGGCAGTGCCACACTTCAGGGAACAAATTATGTTGGAACGGTCAGTCATTTCTCCTTTTGGAATTGTGATATTCCTACAGAATATGTCAATATATGCCTGAACATTAGTGATGCTAACAACACCCCATTGAGTAATATTAGGGTTAAAATTGAAAGTGAATTCAACGGAACAGGTTACGGATACACAAATAGTTCTGGAGAAGTTTGTGGTATTATCCCAGCAAACCAAGTTTTGAATTTACAATACTATTTGCATAACATTTGTAATAACATAGAAATACCTAATTCATCTGAAACTGTAGGTCCATTCAGTCAAGACACCACGCTTAACATTGTGCTTGATGCCCCTGAAGTTGAAGAATATCTCGAAACTATTACAGGGGTTTTCAATACATGTAATGGCGATGCAATAGTCAATGGCTATGTTGAAGGCCGTATTGAGGGTGGCATTGCGTTTTATAGTTTAGTCACGGACGGAATGTTTGAAATCAATGTGCTTAATTGTAATGAAAATGCATCCATTAGCATTACTGGATATGATTATGATACCCTGCAAAGCACTGGGGAAATCAATTATACATTGACAAGTCCTGAAACAAACTTAGGAACTTTATCCGCTTGCAATAGCATAGAAGAGTTTATTCAATATAGTATTGACAATGGAGAAACGTTGTATTTCTTTGACAACATTAATGTAACTTTTGGACCCGACGAAAATCCACCATCACTTAATGTATATGGATCTAGTGATGGTAATGCACAATATTGTTTTTATCTTTATGGATTACTTGACACAACTTACCCTAATTACGAAGGACTTTACAGCAACATAGATTGGGGTTCTACGGCTGCTGGGTTTAATTTAAACGAATGTCAATCAATTAGTAACGATAACAATTTTATCGAATATAATTTAAGTTCGTTTGGCTCAGCTATTGGGGAATACATTGATCTTAATTTTGGAGGCGCATACGAAGATTTTGAAGGGGTCACACATACAATTTCAGGAAGTATACATGTGAAGCGAGATAATTAATTTTATTTTAATACAAAAAAAATCCACTCAAATGAGTGGATTTTTTGTTTCTGTGGGCGCGAAGGGATTCGAACCCCTGACCCCCTGGGTGTAAACCAGGTGCTCTGAACCAACTGAGCTACGCGCCCTATTTATAGGACTGCAAATATAGTCTAGTTTTTCAATTCACAAAAGGTTTTTTATAAAAAGTTAAATTATTTCCGCTACCACAAAAGTACTGCCACCAACATAGATCAAATCATCTTGGGAAGCACTTTGTTTTGCGGCATTTAAAGCTTCATTTACAGAGGAATGAACACTTCCTTCAAAACCATGTTCAGTGAAAATCTTCGCGAGTTGAGACGCCTCTAGCCCTCTGGGAACATTCGGTTTGCAAAAGTAATACTGCGCCTGCTTTGGAAATAGCTCTAAAAGCGAAAGAACATCTTTATCATTCACCATGCCCAACACCAGATGCAAGCGTTGAAATTTCTCAGACTGTAGTTGTTTAAACACTAAACTCAGACCTTCCCTATTGTGTGCCGTATCGCAAATAGTTTTTGGCGCAGTACCCAAAATTTCCCAACGACCACGAAGTTCTGTGTTTTCAGTCACTTTTAAAAGGCCCTGTTGCACTGCTTCTGTTGGGATTATAAACGTGCCAGAATTTAAGATTTCAATAGCTTGAAGTGCCGTTCGTACATTATGAATTTGATAAGCACCTTTTAAACTTGTAGGTGGTATAGTTCCTATACGTTGATCGGCAAAATAAATTGGCGCTTGTTCTTTAGTGGCTTTAGTTCTAAAAACAACTTCTGTTTCTAACTGAGTTTCACCAATCACGATGGGAGTGTTTGGTTTTATAATCCCTGCCTTCTCCCCTGCAATGGCCTCTAGAGTCGTACCTAAAAACTGGGTGTGGTCCAACCCTATATTGGTAATGACCGATACTTCAGGGTTTAGGATGTTAGTTGAGTCTAAACGTCCGCCAAGACCGACCTCAACAACTGCAATATCAACCTGTTCTTGTGCAAAATAGGCAAATGCCATACCCACCGACATTTCAAAAAATGACAAGGAATTGGCTTCAAAAAACGTTTTATGAGTCCCCACAAAATCCACCACAAAATTCTCGCTAATCATTTCTCCATTTATCCGAATGCGTTCGCGGTAATCTTTTAGATGGGGAGACGTATATAAGCCTACTTTATAACCTGCTTCTTGCAACACAGACGCCAACATATGCGCCGTAGAGCCTTTTCCGTTAGTACCTCCAACATGAACGGATTTGAATTGATGCTCTGGATGATTGAGCTGTTTGGCGAGTTTAAGAGTTTGACTTAAATCAGCTTTATAAGCTGATTTCCCCACATTCTGATAGAGTGGTAATTGAGAAAAAAGCCATTGGGTTGTTTCTAAATAATTCATTTACTGACGGACACTAAAATCAACAATCACAAAACCAATTTGTTTGGCAGGTGCTTTGGAATCTGCAGGCCATTTGTGGGTGAGGGCTGTTTTTTTTGCTGCATTATACAGACAGATATCTCCTGTTGTACCTCGTTTTCCGGGGATGGCTTTGACTACACTCCCATTTTGATTCACATGAATTTCAACCACTACTTTGCCTTCTTCGTCACAGTCGGGAATGACTTTAGATTTGGACGGACGCCCACGACCGTTCAGTCCATAACCTACACCTCCATTTCCACTCCCTGGAGATCCAAAATAACTAGGTGCATACGGATCGCCATTAAGCTGTCCTTTATCGCCTGCAGTATCATCATCGCCCTCTGATCCAGTATCGGTACCTTCATTGGTTCCAATCCCACCCATCAAGGCATCTAATTCTTGTTTCTTTTTAGCTTTTATATCGGCTTCTTTTTTGAGTCGCTCCTCCTCTGCTTTCGCTTCTGCATCTGCTTTGGATTTGGCTTTTGCTTCAGCATCAGCTTTGGCTTTGGCTTTAGCATCGGCATCCGCTTTAAGCTTGGCGGTTTCGGCTTCTGTTTTTTTGAAGGCAATGGTTTCTAAATCTTCAGCAGTCAATACCTCTTCTGAAGCTGCAGGCTCACTGGACTGGACAGGGGCTGCCGCTTTTACAGGTTCTACAACAGGTTCAGAAACAGGCTCAGATAGCGGAGCTAACGGTTTTTTCGGCTGCACAGTTCCACTACCAGTGTCCGTAGTTCCAAAATTAACAGCAACGCCATACTCTAAAGGGGGGGCCATATAACCAGGACCGACCACAAACAACAACAACAGTAACAAGAGCATGATGACGGTGGTCAATCGTGCGGAATGTTTTTGATGTTTGGTCTCAAAGTAGCGCATCTTAGTTAGGATTTACGGCGAGTATGATTTTAAATTTATTTCGATTGGCAATGTCCATTACTTTGACAACATAGTCCACAGGAACGGATTTTTCAGCGCGTAACACTAGGGTTGGTGTAGCTTCTTTTTGAAGTAATTGAAGGAGTTCGGCTTCTAAGTTTTGAACTTCAACTTTCGATTGATCGATATAGAATGATAAGTCTTTTTTTATACTGACTGCCACCGATTTTTTGTTTTCTGTTTTCCCACTGGCTTTTGGGAGTAAGATATCGATCGCATTTGTAGTAACCAAAGTGGATGCAATCATAAAGAAAATCAACAACAGAAATACAATGTCCGTCATGGACGACATATTAAACTCTGGAGATATTTTATTTCGACCTCTAATGTTCATATTAAATAGGTTCGTTGAGTAGGTCTAAAAACTCTACCGAATTGGCTTCCATTTGATAGACAACTTTGTTGGTGCGTCCAACTAAATGGTTAAAAGCGATGTAGGCGACAATTCCAACCACTAAACCGGCAACGGTTGTGGTCATGGCGGTATACAGTCCATCTGCCAAAAGTTTAATATCAATTTGACCGCCGGAGTTGGCGATTTCAAAAATGGATAAAATCATTCCAATAACGGTTCCTAAAAACCCAATCATAGGCGCTGCCCCTGAAATAGTAGCAAGGACACTGACATTTTTCTCTAGGCTATAAACTTCGAGTTTTCCTGCGTTTTCAATAGCTGAATTGATATCGGCGAGTGGACGTCCAATTCGAGAAATTCCTTTATCAATCAGACGAGATACCGGAGAATTGACTTGCGCACAGACTGCTTTGGCAGCTTCAATTTTTCCATTGACGACATGGTCTTTTATTTGGTTCATGAAATTCGGGTCAACTTTGGAAGCGGCTTTAATGGTGAATAGACGTTCAAAATAGATGTATAAAGCGACTACTAACAGTACTGTTAAAAGGGCAATAATCAGCTGTCCCGCTAAGCCTCCACTTTTAATTAATTCAACAATAGATAATGTTTTTTCAACGGATTCTGCATCTAGTTGGATGGCTATTTCATCTTGAATACTGGTAGTGATCATATATGTTTAAGTATTACTTTATATTTTAAAAACGTAAAAACTTCTCATAAAGTATCTTTAAAGAAGTGTTCTTGTAAAGAAAAATGTAAGTGCTCCTGCTAAAAACCCAATTAAGGCTAACCAAGATATTTTTTTTAAGTACCAGAAAAAGTTAATTTTCTCCATGCCCATAGCCACAACACCTGCTGCAGACCCAATGATAAGCATACTACCTCCTGTTCCTGCGGAATAGGCAATAAAATGCCAAAGTTCGTGGTCCATGGGTTCAGAAAACATTCCCAAAGAAGCTGCTACCAAAGGAACATTATCAATTACTGCAGAGCCAACTCCCAATAGCAATACAACTAGATCGGAAATTCCAGCACTGTCAATTTCGGTTCCTAACGCGGGTGTTGATTCTTTAAGCCAATCCGCAAAACCAAATAAAATTCCTAAAGATTCCAATGCCGCGACGGCCATTAAAATTCCTAAGAAAAATAGGATGCTTGGCAATTCTATTTTTGATAAAGATTGATGTACAGGGCTCACGTGTGAATGAGTATCGGATGCTTCTTTATCTAATCCGGTCATACTAAATTTTGAAGAGCTGTATATTTCCGCAAATATGGCGACAATTCCTAACGACAACATCATTCCAACATAAGGAGGTAAATGAGTTGCCATTTTAAAAATAGGTACAAAAACAATCGCAGCTAAACCTAAATAAAGCATGGTGCTACTGAAACGACCTACGGGTTCCGATGCGCTTGTATCTATTTCTAAAGAGCCTTTAAAAACAGCCAGTCGAGATGCGATGAATGTTGGCACTACCATACAAACAACTGATGGTAGTAATAAATACGCAAACAAATGTCCTGTACTTACTTTGTTTGCAATCCATAGCATTGTGGTTGTGACATCACCAATAGGAGAAAAAGCACCACCTGCATTGGCTGCAATCACAATGAGTCCTGCAAACCATAGGCGCATTTTTCGATCGTGAATAATTTTTTGAAGCAAAGAGATTAAGACTATGGTCGCTGTTAAATTATCGATTATAGCGGATAAGACAAACGCTAACACTGCGAAAATCCAGAGTAAATTCCGTTTGTTTTTAGTTTTTATAAAGTTTTTTATTGTCGAAAACCCATTAAAATACGCAATGATTTCAACGATGGTCATCGCACCTATTAAAAAGACGAGAATTTCAGCTGTTTTCCCTAAGTGATGCAATAAAGTTTCTTCGAGTATATGCATTTTTTCGGTATGACCAAATGCTTCAAAGTTGCTAAGAAGTGCATGTTTTCCCGAATCAAACCAGGTGTCAAAATCATCAATACCAAAAGAAATCAAAGCCCAACTAAAGGCCATCATAACCAAGGCAGGAATTAATTTATCTATTTTTAAACTGTGTTCAAGAGTGATGGCTAAGTATCCAAACACAAATACAATAATAATTACTGCTTCCATAAATTACGCGATTCTTGTTTTAAGCAGAGACTTGTTTAGTTTTGACTGCATAACAAATATAAAAAACTATATACGCTTTCTATAAATTTATTGTTTTTTTTCGGGGAAATAAATACAGCCACTACTATGGTCATGTATAGCTCCTGTGACAGATTGAAGACAATTCGTTTCGTTTCTTAATTTTAGGACGCCTAAAAATCCAAATATCAAAGCTTCTTTGAACTCAATTATCATGGAATTTTCGGGTTGTAAATCACACCCACACAAGGCTGATATACGCTGCATGAGAAAGCTATTAAAAACACCTCCACCTGTGATCAATCCTTTTTTTAAATGGTTATTATTAAGAATAATTGAAAGTTGAACGGCACAGTGTTCTACGACAGTCCTTAACAGTACTGGTACTTCCAAATTATAGGACTCTATGAGTGGAAAAATTTGGCTTTGCACCCACTCGAGTCCCAATGATTTTGGGGGGTGTTGTTTGTAAAATTCTAAAGCGTTTAGGGCTTCTAGTAAGGGCTTACAGACCGATCCTTTGGACGCTATTTGACCTTCAGAATCATACTGCTTCCCCAATGACGCCACATAGTGGTTAAGTACTATATTCACAGGACAGACATCGAATGCGGTACGTTCGGAATTTTGCTCAAAAGAAATATTAGCAAACCCTCCTAAGTTCAAACAATAGTCATACTCAGAAAACAAGAGCGCATCACCAATAGGAACTAATGGTGCCCCTTGTCCGCCTAAAGCGACGTCCTGTGTTCGGAAATCACAGACGACTGTTTGATTTAAATAGGTAGCCAAGATGGGTAGATTCCCGATTTGAAGGGTTTTGCCTGCATTGGGTTCATGAAATACTGTGTGCCCATGACTGCAAACGGCATCTATCTTGTGGTGGCCATGCGTACGGATAAAGGCTTGAATTACGTCGGCTAAAAATCGGGTATAATCTTTATTTAATTTTTCTAATGCTGTAGGATTTAAATCAATGGCGGATCTTAGTCGATATTTCCATTTTTCAGAGTACTCCACTGTTTTAGCAGTAGTTATTTGAAACTCCCAAGAGGCTCCTAATACAAAGCTTGACAAGCACAAATCAATCCCATCTAACGATGTTCCTGACATCACTCCAAGGACTTGGTAATGCGATTGTTTAGCTAAAACTGAATTGGTCATAATTATTATTTATACTTATTTACTATGCATGCATAGTAAATTTTTATATATTTGAAAAACAAATATTAATACTATGAATTTCTCTTTATCTGAAGAACACCTTATGGTTCGTGAAGCGGCTCGTGATTTTGCACAAACAGAATTACTTCCCGGTGTTATTAAACGTGATACTATCCAAGAATTTCCCGACAATTTAGTAAAAAAAATGGGAGCACTCGGATTTATGGGTATTATGGTTGACCCTAAATATGGCGGAAGCGGGATGGATACCATTTCATACGCATTGATTATGGAGGAGCTATCAAAAGTTGATGCTTCGGCATCCGTGATTGTATCCGTAAATAATTCATTGGTATGTTACGGAATTGAGTCTTATGGTTCAGAAGCTCAGAAAGAAAAATACCTTCCAAAGTTAGCAACTGGCGAGCATGTAGGCGCCTTTTGTTTAAGTGAACCTGAAGCCGGTAGTGATGCCACTTCTCAACAAACTTCCGCTATTGACAAAGGCGATCATTATGTGATTAATGGGACTAAAAACTGGATTACTAATGGTGGACGCTCCGATGTATATATTGTAATTGCACAAACAGATCGCAGTAAAGGCTCAAAAGGAATTAATGCCTTTATCATCGAAAAAGGGATGACTGGTTTTGAAATTGGCCCTAAAGAAGATAAACTCGGTATTCGAGGAAGTGACACACATACGTTGCAATTTAACGATGTAAAAGTGCCTAAAGAAAATCGAATTGGCGCTGATGGATTTGGGTTTAAATTTGTGATGAAAACACTTTCAGGTGGACGTATAGGAATTGCCTCTCAAGCTTTAGGGATTGCTTCTGGTGCTTATGAACTAGCTTTGGCGTACTCTAAACAACGTAAAGCCTTTGGGACGGAAATTTGCAACCACCAGGCCATTGCTTTTAAGCTGGCGGATATGGCAACTGATATTGAAGCGGCACGCCATATGGTGATGAAAGCGGCTTGGGAAAAAGACCAAGGAGTATCATACGACACCTCTAGTGCGATGGCAAAATTATTTGCTTCTAGAGTGGCTATGGAACATACAGTGGAGGCGGTTCAAATTCACGGTGGAAATGGGTTTGTAAAAGACTACCATGTAGAACGTTTGATGCGCGACGCTAAGATTACACAGATTTATGAAGGGACGTCAGAAATTCAAAAGATGGTGATTTCGAGGGCTGTGCTTAAAGATTAGTTGTTATTATAATTTAGACAATTTACAATCCTTGTCTTTTTTTTATTATATTTATTCACGAATTAAGACCCCAAACGTTTTTTTTCTCGACCAATTGTACGCAAGTAAGTTTAAGTTACCCTTTTTAGAAGGGCTTTAGGCGTTACACCAATTTCTAAAGCTGTTTGAGTGGTTTTCATTTTTAAAAAAATGGGACTCATTGAGGCGAAGCCGTGATCGGTTGGAAAGTATTACAAAAAACGAGCCCTTGAATATAGATTAAACCTCCAAAATTATGAAAAACTATTATAAACCTTCAGGGAAGTTCTCCCCTATTTCGTTAATGTACTTTTTATTGTTGTCAGTGACGGCCTTTCCTTTACTGGGTCTGATTTATGCATATTGCATTTGGTACATTCCTTTTGTCTTCATTAATATTTTATTTACGGCAATATTTGGTTTTTTAATTGGGTACCTCATAAACAGTGCGGTGATTGAAAAAGGGAAAGTTAGAAACGTCACTGTTGCATTTGTCTTCGGATTGGTAGGAGGATTTTTGGCCCTTTATTTTCATTGGGCTGTATGGACAGATCTTGTAATAAATGCAGGAGAAAGCTATGGAAATTCTCGTATAGGTGTTTCAGTAAGTAATATTAAAATTGTTCAAGTCTTTTCTTTAATTATTCAGCCCGAAACACTTTTTGACCTTATTAACGAGATCAATTTTTATGGAACATGGGGGGTTAGAAGTAATACTGTAAATGGCACCTTTCTTCTAACAATCTGGATAATTGAATTTTTAATTATTGTTGGAATTGCAATCCTAAGCTCTTTGATGAAAGTTAAAGAACCGTTTTGTGAAAAAGAAAACATATGGTTTAAGAAACTAAAACTTGGTCCTTTTGAATACTTAGAAGATCCTTCAAAGATCGTTAAGGAATTAGAGAACGGAGATTCACAGCAAATCATGAACATACAACTGAATGAAGATCCTATAGCTAATCACAGTATTTTCACTTTATTCATGTCAAACTACAAAGATAGCTATCTCTCTATCGAAAACAAAGAAAGTAAAATTAATAAAAAAGGGAAACTAGAATTTGACAGTGATATTTTTTTGGAATACATTTTCATTAATGAACCCTTAAAAGAACTTTTACTGAAAAAGGAAAGTGAAAATGAAATTATCTGAATCCATAAAAATTAATAAGCCTTTGGAGATTGTTTGGAAAACAATTACCGATTTTAATAATTGTGTGGATTTTATTGAAAGTATAAAAGAAATAGAAATTCTGAACGAGACAAAAAACACTTTAGTTGGTTTTAAATGGAAAGAAACTAGGGAAATGTTTGGCAAAATTGCCACAGAAACCATGTGGATAACGGATTTCAAAGAGAATGATTTTTATCAAACTTGCTCAGAAAGTCACGGTTCTATTTATTTTTCAAGGCTATCCATAAAGTCGTTAGGAAACAACACAGTTCTAACCATGTCTTTTTCAGCAAAAGCACAAACCTTAATTGCTAAAGTTCTATCAAGATGTATGGGTTTTGTTATTAAAGGAGCTATGAAAAAGGCTTTACTGAAAGATTTAAACGTCATTAAAAACCATCTTGAACCACACTAACTAACTTTGTAAAGCTGTTAATTTGAAGCTTCTTAAGTCTTTATTTTTAACATCTTAAGCTCCAAAACAGTCAATACAATTATACTCTAACTCCCCCACACCTCATGGACACAGGAACCATTATTCTTGCAATCGCATTAATCATCATTATGTTTGGCATGGGCTTGTCACTTGTTAAAGATGATTTTATTCGCTTATTTCAACACCCAAAAGCAGTCATTGTTGGTCTTGTCAATCAAATTATATTACTGCCCATAATTGCTTATGTATTAATCTATCTCTTAAATGTAGGAACTGACATCGCAATTGGAGTTATGATCTTAGCTGCTTGCCCTGGGGGCCCCACATCAAATCTTATTACCTACTTAGCAAAAGGAGATATTGGTTTATCTATTTCATTAACAACTGTCAATAGTCTGATTATGTTTTTTACGGGGGGAATTATCATTGCTTTAGGGATGGAAAAATCAAACTAAGAACCTTCACCCAAACAAAGACTTTCTTAGTAAGGTCAATAAACATAAAAGATCCATTTTGAGATAACAAAAAATAGAATTAAAAATATTGATTTCTTTTTACAACTAAACCGCGAATTTTAAGTAACTTGCATTAAGTATAGATTATAGACCCAAGTTAGGCTAAAAACTAATAAATAATTTACATTTACAAACTAGACTCAAGAAATAGCCAAAGAAAAAAGCTAATTACGGACCATTATAGATACTAAAATCAGAGAATAACGATGCAAACTCACGTTGAAAAAACCCAAGATAACAAACATAAATCTGATGACACTGTCTTTTCTCAAAAACAAAACAATAGTGACTTAGCTTTACAGTTTGTTGACAATCGACCTGAGGCGATTTTTCAAAGGAAATTTGCAGAGATGGCTAATGGAGGCTCGCAAGTTTCTCAGTTACAAGCTTTTCAATCTATGGCTGACAACCATTCTACTCAGCAACAGCAAATCATCCAAAAGAAAGAAAACAATACTGGATTGCCTGATAATTTAAAAACAGGAATTGAGAACCTTTCTGGTTATCAAATGGATGACGTTAAGGTACATTATAATTCTGACAAGCCAGCTCAGTTACAAGCTCATGCTTACGCACAAGGAACAGATATTCATTTAGGTGGTGGACAAGAAAAACACTTGCTACATGAAGCATGGCATGTTGTTCAACAAAAGCAAGGAAGGGTTAAACCTACCATGCAAATGAAGGGCAAGGTTAATGTAAATGATGATTCTGGTTTAGAAAAAGAAGCAGATGTAATGGGGGCTAAAGCCATAAAATCCATTAATAAAGAAACTTTAAATCAAAATTCAGCAAGCTCTCCAGGTTACACAAAACAGCTTAAAACTGTTCAACGTTCTCGAACTTTGAGTCCTACTCCTCCTCCTACTACTACTACCACTATTTAGTTTTACATTATACAACCATAACGCATGAAATTAAACTTATTGTCTTGTGACGCTCAGAGACCAGACCGAAGAGCCATAGCAAAGTGCATGGTTGAAATTTCTTCAAACATTAGTGAATCTTTAGCAAATGAACTTACAGACATTCTTTTAGAAGGAGATGCTGTCGATATTGAGGTGCACGATAAAAATACTGCCTCGGGACTCAGAGCATTGCGAAAACTGAGTATTGACTACGAAATTATAGAATAACGACAATTTCACCCTTGATTCTTCAATTTTCTGTTTAAAACTACAGAGTATATAGACTGGAATACACCCCCCTTTTTGAGCTTCTTTAAAGTAAGTCCTGGCAAGCAAAAACGTTATTGATTTTTTCTATACAAATTTTATTGACTTCGATTCTAACTGATCGACAAACAATCGCACTCCATTTTTAAGAAAAATACCTCTCTTTTACAAGAAATGTGAGAAAGCAATTTAAAGTAAATAAATCTACTAATTCATCTAAGACTTTATATAAACCCTAAATATTATTAATTAAAACTTAACACTATGAAAAAAATGAAAACAAATCTGTTAGTCGTAATCACTCTAATACTTTCTTCGGGAATAGGAGCGCAAGAATTAACATCCGTAACCCGTTCATCAGTGAATGTAGAGCAACTCCCAGAGTATATTATAGTCACATCAGAAAACACAAAGCTGATAGGAGGAATTGACATTTCTATTGATTACAAAAAGTCTGAATATGCTGATGTTTTAAGTGAATTGGAATCTTTACTCCAAAATAGAAATAAACTAAAAATAAGAAATCAGACGGATTTGCTCAATGCTTTGTCAAGACTAGGCTTTGAATATGTAGATTCTTATAATGCATCGGCTGGATCTCTGGGTGTTGGTGGTGGAGATGACGTGGAAGTCTTTGGAAGTCAAGCTAAATATAGAATTAATATGGTTTTTAGAAAAAAAGTGGAAATGAGATAACAGACAGTCCAAAACGAAACAAATTCTTTAACCTCTCAAAATAATCCCTCAAATGAAACAAAAAATAGAATTAAACCCTGGCGAAATAAAAATAAGCTTCTCGACGCCTGTTAAGGGGAAGGTATCCTTCAAATCGTTAGGACTAAATGACGAAGATCTCATTTTTAAAAATGGATTGGTACGACTTGTCTTTGATTTTGAAGGCATTGGCGAGCATCATTATTTTAAAGTTCCAATAATAGGAATTTCATACTTGGAAAATATGGCAGAAATTCATTGGCAATGTGATTTTAATAGAACCACTATTTTAGATAAAATAGATCACCACGGACATTCTTCAATTCTCTTACTGAACAGAACTAAATTGAGCGCTTTAGAACACAGGCACCAAAACAAATTGATTGTCCATGGAGAATTTCCAGAACCTGCCCATATACTTTCTGAAACTTCCTTTATTAATTTTTTTAGTTAATGGAAAATTTAAGTAAAAGGCTATCCCGCATACCCAAAGCTTCATAGTCCAAGGTAGTAAGCCTTGGAAGTTAAATCCTATTGAAATCTACACACCAACATATCGCATTCAAAATATTTAGAGTTCTTAGCCTATCCCCCATTACTGTGTGGCCTTTAGCCTTGTTTATTTCTGTTTTCTTTTTTGACGACCCAAATGGCATTGCTTTAGAACTTATAATTGCCTTAATATTGATATATACCTACCCATTGATATTAATTGTCAATATGAGATTTAGCAATTCACTCTATGAAAAGAAAAGGGGGTTAGCTTATGTACTAATACTATGGCCAATTGTACTTTTTACTTATTTGATATTAGATTTTTTATAAATTTCTATTTAAAAAAGACTGAAAATCATTCATAGGCGGGTACTTATTTTAACGTTCATCAATTAGATACTACCGTTTATCAATTAGATACCACCGTTTACCAATCGGTTTTGGCTAGTTCTAGTAATAATAATATCATTGTGATTAATAACTGTCTTTAAAATCATCAACCCGAACACACTTACTAATGACACAAAAAATGAACACAGCCTTTTCTAAAGATACCATTGAAATAAAAAAACTACCCACTGTACGCGTTTGTATTACAGGCTTTATAATGTTATCAATTGCTGCACTTCTTATTTATATTGTGGCAACTGTGGTGCTTCAAAAAATTCATGGAAACATCAAATACCTTCCGGCCGGAATTGCATTTCTGATTGTAGTCAGTAGTTTTTATAATTTTTTCAGAGGGGTCACAGAAAAAATTATACTTAATAAAACGACACTAAGCTATAAGAGGGGGTTCAAAACAAGAGTAATCGCTGTAAAAGATATTAAAGAAGTTGAGGTAGTCGATAATATATCCTCAGGATTTGCGGTAAGAAACATCATTATGAGAATGATTTCTGACGCTTTGATGGGTAAATTCCAACTTCATATTGCCCTTACAAATGGGGAGGAAATTCTTATCCCCACAGTTGCTGGGGGTGGAAACCTAATCTCTCCAAACATTGGATTTAGCAACAAATATGCCGAAAAGGCAAAGCAAGAAATTGACAGCTACTTGAATCCAAACAACTCATTGAAACAAACTGTTACGAAAGAAAAAATTTCTTATGATGTCTATGACAAACTTATTTTTAAAAACGTATTTGAAAAATACTTGATTAGCATTCAAAACGAGCCCATTGAAATTCACAAAGTAGCCAAAAATTATAACTGGGATCATGGTCATGACACTCTGTTTTGGATGATTCGAAATCCAAATACGGATAAAGCAACAGCTTTAAGTTTGTACTGGCTAGGGCAACCAAAAGAGTTTACTGAATATAAAAGCCGACAAGAAGTTGAGGAAGATCAACTCAATAATTATGATTTTTTAATGGAACTGGAAAAAAACTATAGAGAAAACTTTTATAAATCAGGTCAAATTTCCTATGACCCGAAAAATGATATGGGTACAGATTGGACCGAATCAGAAAACAGTTCCAATAAAGCACGTCCAATCCCAGAAGTAATGTATAACTCTCTGGAAGGCAGTATAAACCACAACGACATGAAAGACTACTTAGAACTAGAAGAAGGATTCCCTAAAAAAGTATGGGATGAAACCACTGAATTTGATAACAAGTACGAAGTAAGCTAGATTCAAAAGATGAAATTCTCACACATCGATATAGCTTAAATATACAAACTAAGAGAAACTATAAACTCAAATCATAAAAATCATTAATCATGAAACACACATTAACCGTTTTGTTTGCATCGGTACTATTATTAGGATGTAGCAAAGACACCATTTCAATAAATACAAAAGAGGGAATTCAAAAACTATACTCTTTATTAGACCAACACATAGATGATAACACCATTCTCAATAGCGATATTCGTTTTAAATCTGATCCTCTAGAAAATGACATCAATTACATCTATTTAGAGTATTGGGGTGAGAACGGTGCGGACCCACTTAATGCTGTTTGGATATATACCGCTGACGGCGGTAAAAGCAATACAGTGGTTCGTGAGAATATAAATTATTATGAAAAAAACACGATCACTTATGGAGAACTAAAAAAGAAATTAGTGCTTTGGTCAAGCATTGCTCATGCGGTGAATAAGGTCATAGAAGATGATCCAGATATGGGTTTTGCTGGGGTTGGAAAGTATGAGATTTCGTTTAATGGTGAAAACGTTGAGGTTACAGAATACTTTACCCTTCAATTCACAAATAAAAATGATAGTAAAAAACTAAGTGGAAAACGAATAGTAACCAATTACTATGACATAGAGTTTCAGATTAGAAATGGTGTCCTGAGTTACAAGTAATAACAAAAAAGAATTCAACCTCTAGAATCTATAAATCCAAAGTCAAGTTCATATTTAACCCTTTAAAATCAAAAACATGAAAACATTAAACACAATTAAATTACTCCTATTTGTTCTAATTTTATCTGCATGCGGCGGCAAAGAATCAAAGAATGGTAAGACAGAGAAAAAGCTTGAAACGCTTTCACTGCAATATCAAACAGCTATTAGATCTGTAACCTATAAAAATGTAGCACCGTTCTTAATGGAAGCCTCAAAGTCTAGTTGTAAATCAGATTATAGTCAGGTATCGGATGACATGAGAGCTGAATTTGTTGCAATATTTAAAAAACAAGAAAACAAGGTGAAAAAAGTAACTATTGTTGACGAAAATAATGCGGAAGTAGATATGTGCTGCAGCGGTTTTGGAACAAAATTTAGGGTATTTTGGGAAATGGAAAACGAAGAATGGAAAGTAAATTATGATAAAACCATCGATTACAGTTTAAAAAATGTTAATTAATAAACATCCTTAATAATGTTAGATTTTTTTAATAAAAAAGCGAAAACAACGCAACAACACTCTATTAAAAGGCCTACACCACCGTTTACAAATCGGTTTTTTAAAACACAAAAAATAATAATATATTTGAACTCAACCTCAAAAACAACCCATGAAAACACTTATCACAATCTTACTTGTATGTACTATTTATAGTGGTCATGCACAATTTAAAATCAACAAGAAAGCCGTATCATCGGCTACAAAAGTTACAAAAGCATTAACCTTTAGTAATGAGGATGCTATTAAGGTGTCAGCTGAAGCTGTTGTATGGATGGATGAAAATAACCCAGTTGCTACGGATCAAGACCCCTACTCAATTCGGTTAAACAGATTGTTTAAAAATCATCAAAACGAAGATGGATTAAAACTAAATTACAAAGTCTATTTAGTAAAAGACATCAATGCCTTTGCTTGTGCAGATGGTAGTGTACGTGTGTTCTCTTCATTAATGGATATTTTAACAGATGAAGAACTGTTGGCTGTTATAGGTCATGAAATTGGTCATGTTAAAAATGAAGACACTAAAAAGGCGATCAAAACAGCCTACATTTCTGCAGCCGCAATGGATGCTGCTTCCTCTCAATCGGGAGCTGTTCAAACCTTGTCTGAATCACAATTAGGTGAATTTGCACAACAGTTTTTAGGATCTTCTCACAGCAGAAAACAAGAATCTAAAGCAGATGATTATTCGTATGCATTTATGAAAAAAAATAATTATGATGTTGTGGGAGCATACACCGCTTTCAAAAAATTAGGCCTGTTGTCTGCTAGTTCAAAAAAACAAAAAACGATTGAAAAAATGATGAATTCACATCCTGACAGTAATCAAAGAGCAGAAAAGGTGATGGAAAAATCGAAGAAAGATGGTTTATGGAAAGATCCAGGAACAGTTAGCTTGCCTACACATCCAATAAAATAATTCCTTATATATTTTCAACAACCTAGAGACGTTAGTATTTAGCGCCTCTGGGTTTTGTTGTAGCACACTCTAAAAACCTTAAACCCTACTTATATTTTTTAGTTGCCTTTTCGCGCAATCAAATCAAACAATGAATCGCCTTAAATTAATCATTCTTGTGAGCTTACTCACTACCTCACTTTTTGGTCAGAGTATAGAAACGGATTCACTCTCAAAAAAGCAGACAACTCCGTTTAATTATAAACCACTCATTATTCCAACCGTTCTCATTGGATATGGTTTGGTAGGTCTAGAAAACGATGCAATCAAAAACTTTAATGTAGAGTTGAAAAAAGAACTTAATGGCCATGTGAATGAAGAGTTTTCAGTGGGAGATATAGTCCAGTACACCCCCGCCCTCTCTGTTTATGGTTTGAATAGCCTTGGGATTAAAGGCAAACATAATTTAAAAGATCGCAGCATCATTTTAGGAACCGCTTTTATAATTATGTGGACTTCTGTATTCGGAATGAAAAAAATTACGAAAGTAAATCGACCAGATGATTCCAATATCACTTCCTTTCCTTCAGGTCATACCGCCACAGCCTTTATGGGTGCTGAATTTTTATACCAAGAATATAAAGATGTATCCATTTGGTATGGAATTTCTGGATACGTAGTGGCTTCAGGAGTCGCCTATTTAAGAATCTATAACAATAGGCATTGGTTAACAGACGTAGTTGCAGGTGCAGGGTTTGGAATTTTGAGCACTAAAGTCGCCTATTGGATATATCCCTTTATGAAAAGAACGTTTTTTAAGGACAAAACAAACAAGAATGGAATTGTGATGCCCTTTTATAACGGGAAAGAATATGGCATCGGTTTTTCCATGTCGTTCTAACAACTACACCCTTTTTAAATCAAAATTGAATCTATGAAATTGAAAATGAAAATTCTTGTATTAATGTGTATTTTGAACTTTAGTGTGAACGGACAAGAAAAAGACAGTCTTTCCTATAAAAACATCTATACGATTAATGAAAACTTACAGTTTGAATATTCAAAAACCAGCTTTTTTGAAATGTTCAAAAACATCCCTGATAATATTGTTCAATTTGGAAAATACACCATTCAGCAAGAACACTTATTACAAGTCGGGTCTGCAGTGGGGAGTACTTTGATTCTCCTTTCTTTAGATCAAAAAATTATTGACAACTCAACCGAATTAGGCGAAAAAATAGGCTGGGTCGGAGATGGCTCTTATTTAAAAGTTTCGGGGGTGAGGGTCTTTCCAAAGGACATCAATACAGCAGTTTACTATGTGGGCAATGGCGGATTTTCACTTTTGATTGGTGGTGGCCTGTATGCCTTTGGTAAACTAAACAATGACTTCAGAGCTGTGAGTACTGCCAGCCAAATTGTAGAGTCCCTATTATCTGTGGGAGTGTTGACCCAAACTATCAAAAGAATTTCAGGAAGAGAAACTCCAAATACCGCAGAAATCAGTGGAGTGAATGGCGGCAATTGGAGGCCGTTTCCGAGTTTTAGTGAGTACCAATCAAACACCCCCTATTATGATGCGATGCCCTCAGGTCATGTGGCTACATTTATGGCTACTTTTACGGTCTTAACTCAAAACTATCCAGATGTGAAATGGATAAAACCTGTAGGATACACACTGATGACAGCCTTGGCATTTCAAATGATGAGTAGTAAAGTACATTGGGCGTCCGATTATCCAATCGCAGTCTTAATTGGCTATGTCATTGGAAAAACCACTGCCAACAGACGTATTAAAAAATACCAATCCCAAACCACTGCTTTTGGAGAAAAACGCAGATCGTATGATTTCAATTATAACTTTTCAAAAATTGGAAACTATACCTTGGTGGGCGTTAGTGTTCGGTTCTAACTCTTGGAAAGATTAACGCGAAAGCGATTCTGTCCTTAAAAAAACAACCCCTTTGCCTCTACAGCTTTGGGGCTTTTTGTATTCCATAAACAGGGATCTAGTCTTTAGAAATTTCGTGAGATCACTTTCAAAAATAAATTGGATTGATGTATCTTGCTACTCTATTTGAAGGTGAAATTATGGAAGAAAATAATATGCTGAACTATGTAAAAGAAGTTTTAAAAAACATGCCTACAGACTGGTTAAAACTAACCACCCATAGGCTGGATATTTATGACGAAAGTGTTGCTAAAACTCAATTTTTAGAACAGTTTGAAACGCTCTTTAAAACACATAATTCGGACACATCGGCACTGGACAACTTGCCTACGGCTTACGACTACATTCGTTTGGGACATCCTTTGTCCTGTGTGCTTGAATGGACACTCGCCAATCTGAATCACCTAAAACCAAATAATGCCATCAGTTTTTCATCACAAACTGTGCCTGTTTTGGCTATTTTAAGAACCAATTTATTAGCCGATAAAAATACACGAATTGTTTATACCGGAGCGTTGCCAAATGCTTTTGATGCTGAAACCCTAAAGCATGTCTATGGCTATAACTTCGAATTAAAACAACTTGAAAATGTTTCAGCCGTTCCCGAATTTGACGGCAGCACTATTTATATCACTGAGCAAAAAGAATTTATAAAAATTGAGCAATCGCCAAACATCGATTTTTACATCCAAACCCATGCAGACCTTGGAAGTGTATTGCTCGTAAATGGAAACCAGAACCAAAGCTATATCTCCGATATTCAGCATGTGCGACGAAGAGAAACCATTTCCATGCCCCCCGTCAATTGTTTGAAAGCTTTATCAGTTTTAACAAACAAGTCTTCAGAGAAAGCACAAAACACTTTAGAAACCAACAAAGGACAGGTTTTAGAGGCTATTTCAATCATTACCCACAGCCCTACAAAACCCCTGATAGGTTCTAGTGGACTTTCCGTTCAATATGCAATTATGATGGGGCTCATTCACGATGCTCAAGAAAACCATCCCCACAAAGCCATTAAATTTATTGTGCCTCCCAACTGTTATGGTGGCACCAATGACCAGGCACGACGTGTGGCAGCCTGTATTAATAATGTGGAAGTAGTGGATTTGCCTGTTGATGGCGACAACGATATGGTGCACAGTATTGATACCATTTTAGACCAGATTGCTACTGAGAATGCCATCCCTTACATCATTGCAGAAATTCCAACCAACCCAAGAGTGGAAGTTCCTGATCTTGTTGAATTGAAAAACGCATTAAGTGCTGTCCGTAAGACCAAAACAGGTGAAATAGCAATAGACCCTGTCTTTATTTTAGACCAAACTTTTTGTCCAAACGTTCTCTTTTTAGATGAAAACAACTTGCTTTCTTCTGTTCGAACCCTGTCCTATGCCAGTGGATCTAAATTTCCAAGTGGTGGAAAATGTACAGCGGGCTACGTTGTTGGCAATAAAAAATCCGAAGCCTTGATGCATAACATCGAACGCCATCTTCTCCTTTGTGATAACGAAGCAACAGCGCTTCAATACGAAATCTTGGCCACCCAATTGCCCTCCATGAATCAACGCATTCAAGACGCTTATGGAAATACCCGAGAGTTTGTCAACTTCATAAAGGAAACTTTACCAACTGCCAAACTCAATTTTGTATCCGAAGCTTTGGCAGCACAAGGCTTTACGCCTTCTGTATTCTCATTAGATCTGCCTACCAAAGGCACTTCAGACCTAGAAAGAGAAACTTATAAGAGAGCCTTAAATCTTAAATTAATTAATTTAATGATCGCTAAAATTCCCAACGAAAGTAAGTTTTGTGTGAGCTATGGCCAGTTGCAAGGCTGTTATTGGACCATTCCTGCAACGTCCACACAAGGCACCACCAAGGAAGGTGACAAAGATTATATTGTACGGGTGTCACTGTCTCCAAAGATGGATTTAGGACTACATAAAAAAGTGTTTTTAGAGTTTGTAGGAGACATTTAATATCACGTGTTTGCGAAGTCTGTTTTACCTCACGTCATTGCGAGGAAGTATGACGACGCAATCTGTTTAATTCAAGATTCACATCATAAGATTACCGCGCTGCGCCTGTCTGGAGCAGGCTCGTATTTATCGACTGTAGGTGGAATTACAACCTTGTTTTAAAAACAAAAAAATCCCTAACATTTCTGTTAGGGATTCTCAAAAAAGGCGGTGACCTACTCTTCCACAAGTGTAGTACCATCGG
>MDSY01076045.1_pt1 | contig 23529 bp, 18 predicted proteins | sample 811131 | NCBI WGS metagenome assembly MDSY01 (sample SAMN05326643, study PRJNA326480) | marine metagenome | isolation source: seawater | place: Atlantic Ocean: South West | collected 2010 | reverse complement strand
GGAAGTGAGTAAGAATGAACCACAGATTCTTCTGTAGATGAATTACCGTCTCCAAAGTCCCAAACAAATTCTTGGATTGGTGATCCTCCGTTGGCTGAAGAGTTGTTTGTGAAAGAAATTATTTCTCCAACGCACGCTACTAACGGGCTTGCCGAAAAGTCAGCAAGAGGTGCTTGAGATCTGCCAAAAAAAGTAATTAGCAAATTGATTAAAAGGAGAGTTCTTTTTATAGACATAAGGTGTTTACACCATTAAAGATATGAAAATGACGTATTTTTTGCTAAATAAGACGCATTTCCTTCAAATTAATATGGAAGAGTACCATTTTTTATTTGCTTCAAAATCTAACCCTTTTCGCTCTGAAAGTTCACGTATTTGTTCCTGATTGACTTTTCCAAGTCCGAAGTATTTGGAATTTGGATGCGCAAAATACCAACCACTTACGGAAGATGCCGGCATCATCGCTAGGCTTTCCGTTAATGAAATACCAATATTTTCAGAGACATTAAGTAGTTCAAAAAGTCCAATCTTTTCTGTATGGTCAGGACAAGCAGGATAACCGGGAGCTGGACGAATACCCGAGTATTTTTCTTTGATTAGCTCGTCATTCGAAAACTTTTCATTTGCTGCATAAGCCCAAATATTTGTTCGAACTTCATGATGTAGGTATTCTGCAAATGCTTCGGCAAGACGATCAGCAAGAGCTTTTAGTAATATGGAGTTATAATCGTCATGATCTGCCTCAAATTGAGCTATATGTTTTTCAATCCCCAGACCACTAGTCACTGCAAAGGCACCAATAAAGTCAATAATGTCAGCTGATTTTGGGGCTATGAAATCTGCCAGTGCAAGGTTCGGTTGGCCCTTGGCTTTCTTAGTTTGTTGACGGAGTGTTCTTTGTGTATATAATGTTTTTGATCTTTTGATGTCCGAGTATATCTCAATATCATCACCCACTGAATTAGCTGGAAACAAGCCAATCACTCCCTTTGCTTTTATCCAACTTTCTTTCTGGATTTTATCGAGCATTTGTTGTGCATCACTGAATAATTTTACAGCTTCATTACCGACAATTTCATCAGTAAGAATATTTGGATACCTACCATGAAGTTCCCAAGTTTGAAAGAAAGGTGTCCAATCAATAAAGGGGATCAATTCTGCAATTGAAATATTTTCTACTAATGTTATGCCTAGTCTTTTTGGTTTTTGTATCGTTTCAGTATCAAACGATAATGCAAGGGCATTGGTTCTTGCATCTGCAAGAGAAATTAGCTTTTTCGCTTTTAGATGTTTTTCGTGTTGTATACGCAGCCTGGTGTAATCTGTTTTGAGTTCGTCAATAAAAGCCTCTTTTTTTGCACCCAACAAACTTTCTGCTACGGTTACAGATCGAGAAGCATCTAAGACATGAACCGTCTGTCCTGAATTGTAGTGTTCATCAATTTTCACAGCGGTATGTACCTTTGATGTAGTTGCGCCACCAATGAGCAGCGGGAAATTCAGCTTTGCTTTTTCTAACTCTTGAGCAACATGTACCATTTCATCAAGTGATGGAGTGATCAATCCACTCAGTCCAATGATATCGACGTTTTCTTCTTGAGCAACTGCTATGATCTTTTCCGCAGGTACCATTACACCTAGATCGATGATTTCATAATTATTGCAGCCGAGGACAACACCTACGATGTTTTTACCAATATCATGAACGTCCCCTTTTACCGTTGCCATTAATATTTTTCCGGAGGACTCTATTTTTCCACCTTTCTCCTCTTCTATAAAAGGAAGAAGGTAGGCCACTGCTTTTTTCATGACGCGCGCCGATTTTACAACTTGAGGGAGGAACATTTGTCCGCTTCCAAATAGGTCTCCCACAACATTCATTCCCGCCATCAAAGGCCCCTCAATTACTTGAATTGGACGATCATATTTACTTCTACACTCCTCTACATCTTCATGAATAAATTCTACAATTCCTTTGACAAGTGAATGGGAAAGGCGGGCTTCAACGTCCTGATTTCGCCAAGAGAGATCGACAGTTTTCTTTTTACCGGATCCTTTTACAGTTTCTGCATATTCGAGGAGCCTTTCGGTAGAATCGTCTCTTCTATTAAGTAAAACATCCTCTACATATTCTAATAAAGATGGTTCAATATCTGAGTATATTTCAAGCATTGATGCATTCACAATCCCCATACTCATTCCATTTTGAATGGCATGGTATAGAAAAGCAGAATGCATTGCCTCTCTAACCTTTGTGTTTCCGCGAAATGAAAATGAAACGTTAGACACACCACCGCTTACATTAGCCCCAGCTAAATTTTCCTTGATCCATTTTGTCGCGCGAAAAAAATCTAGGGCATTTGTTTGATGCTCTTCCATACCCGTAGCAACGGGGAAGATATTGGGATCGAAAATGATGTCCTGCCTATTAAATCCGACATTGTCTACAAGTATATCATAGGACCTTTTACAGATTTCAATTCTTCTTTCATAGGAATCGGCTTGTCCTTGTTCATCAAAGGCCATTACAATAACTGCTGCTCCGAAATTTTTAATGGTTTTTGCTTGCTTTATAAATTGAGCTTCACCTTCCTTGAGTGATATCGAGTTTACGATTCCTTTTCCCTGTATGCATTTTAGCCCGGCTTCTATGATTTCCCACTTTGAGCTATCAATCATAATTGGCACTCGGGAAATATCTGGTTCTGCAGCGATTAGGTTTAAAAAAGTGACCATTGCCTCTTTTCCATCAATCATACCTTCATCCATATTGATGTCGATGATTTGTGCCCCTCCATTTACTTGCTCTAAAGCAACGGCAACAGCAGCCTCATAATCGCCCGCTTGTATCAGTCTTAGAAAAGCCCTGGAACCCGTGACATTTGTGCGCTCTCCAATATTTACAAAATTGCTTTCAGCAGTGACTATAAGTGGTTCAAGGCCTGAAAGTTTTAGTGTTAGATTTTCCATACTCAAAACTTTCTAGGTTTATATTGCTTAACCATCTCCGATATTTCTTCAATATGTTCGGGTGTTGTTCCACAACAACCGCCGATAATATTAATCAGCCCTTCCTCTAAGAATACTCTAATTTGATCCCGCATTATTTCTGGAGATTCCTCATATTCTCCAAATTCATTTGGAAGTCCAGCATTGGGGTGCGCGCTAACGGGGAAAGTAGATTTTTTATTTAAAATTTGTAGATAAGGGCGCATCATATTGGCTCCTAAAGCACAGTTTAATCCTATACTCAGCAATGGGATATGTGACAGTGAGATTAAAAAAGCCTCGGTTGTCTGACCGGTTAAGGTTCGGCCACTTTGATCAGTGATTGTGCCAGAAACCATAATCGGAAGATTTACACCTTTCTCGCTAAAAACCTCTTGAATCGCGAAAAGTGCCGCTTTTGCATTAAGTGTGTCAAAAACAGTTTCGACCAGTAGCAGGTCAACACCACCATTCATTAGGGCGATAACTTGTTCTCTGTAGGCCATTTTTAATGCATCGAATGTAATTGCTCTATATCCGGGATCATTTACATCAGGTGAAATTGAGGCGGTTCGATTTGTTGGTCCTATTGACCCAGCAACAAAACGCGGTTTATCAGTATATTCATTGGCAACTTCTTTTGCAATACGCGCACTTTCATAATTAATATCGACTACGGCATGTTCTAAGTCGTAATCCGCTTGCGCGATACTGGTTCCTGAAAACGTATTTGTCTCAACGATATCTGCTCCTGCATTGAAATAAGCACGATGAATATCTTTAATAATTTCTGGTCGTGTAATCGACAATAGGTCATTGTTTCCTTTTAAAGGTTTATGGTGATCTTCAAATGCCCCTTCGCGAAAGTCAAATTCTTCAAACTTATGTCTTTGAATCATGGTTCCCATGGCTCCATCAAGCACTAAGATCCTTTCCTCTAAAAGAGATTCAATATTTATTTTCATGTATAAAATTAAGCGAAGAAGGGTGGGTATAGCACCATAACTTATCTATCGGAATATATCCGCTGGATTTGGCACCTTATTTATATTTAACAGGTTGCCAAGGAGTCAAAGGGCCAATCCCTCATCCTTTCTTCATAAGTTTATAAAAAGAACTTTGAGTAAAAATAATGTAAATAGTTACTCAACCCAACATTTAGATGTAAAAACAGTTAAAATAGACGCCCTTTATTGCCTAGGAGAATAAAAAAGCCCTGCTGAATTAAAAATATACTCTTTGAGCTCCAATTGCATAAGAAGTGCTTGAATTACAGATGGCTGTAAGTTTGATGAATCAAATAGCGCGTCAATATGAATCTCACTGTGCTTTTTAATGGTTTGCATTAATCCTTTCTCTTCATCAGAGAGCTTTGCATTACTGCTTTGATCTGGCTTCAGTGGGTTATTCTGCCAATTCATAAGCTCAAATAAATCAATAGGATCGGTAATCATGTGCGCCGAATTTTTTTTAATAAGCTGGTTGCATCCTTTGAGTCCATTTTGAGCTATTGAATTAGGAAACGCCATTACCTCTCTTGAATAGCTATTTGCAATTCCAGCGGTGATCATTGACCCTCCTTTTAAGGGTGATTCGACAACAACTGTCACATCTGCCATCCCTGCAATGATTCTATTTCTCTGAGGGAAGCTATATTTATTTGGTTTTTGATCGAAATGAAATTCACTGATTAACGCACCTCCTGAAGCTATGATTCCCTTTGCCAAAGACCTGTTCTCTCTCGGATAAATCATATTTAGCCCATGTCCAAGTACTGCAATCGTTGGCACTCCATGTTTCAGGCAGCTTTGGTGCACAAGTGTATCGATACCCAAAGCCAATCCACTAGCAACAAGAATATCCAGGCCACGTAATGAAGAAATGAGTTGATCTATGATTTGCTTGCTCATTGGTGAACATTTTCTTGTCCCTACTACAGCTATAATTTTCTTGTTTTCAAGACTTATTTCACCCAAAATATTGAGATGAATAGGTCCATCTTTACATTCTTTTAGTTGATAGGGATATGCTTCATCTTTTACAAAAAGAGAACGTATACGGTGTGAGTTGTTAAACTCAAAATTAAGCTTTGCCCTTTTCAGTGCTTCTTCTCTTTGCATTTTATGGAGTGAGCTAATGGAAAGGCCTGTTTTATCATTTAATTTAGAAAAGGAGTCCTCAAAAACCGAATTCAGGCTACCTGTTCGGTCAAGTAGTATTTTTAATTTACTTTTTTTGAATCCATGAAGGTAAGCAGCAGCGATTTTATATAGTTCTATTTGTTTCTCCAAAATTTTAGTAGTTTCGTTATATTAAGATAACAAAATTTTAGATGAGATTTAGCTTCCAATTCCTTCTTTTATTTTCTCTTTGTTTCAACTTTTTTAATTCCTATTCGCAGGTGAGTGGTGTCGTCATAGATGGCAATTCGCGTGATCTGTTAGTGGGTGCGAGAGTTGAGGTAATGGGTGGTGGACAGAGAACTGCATGCGATGTAAATGGTGAATTTACCCTTTCTGTGAATGAGTTTCCAGCTTGGATAAAATGCTCAATTGCGGGATATATGCCCGATTCGATTCAAGTGAAAAAGGCCCGAGTGATTTATTTTGAGCTTTTTGAGCAAGTGCTAGAGATGAGAGCTGTTGTTGTTTCTGCGGGTAGGAGAAGCCAGAATATTGAGGATGTTTCTGTGTCCATGGAAATCATTACACCAGAGCTCATAAATAACAAGGGATATTCTAACTTAGAGCAGGTTGTTGACCAAAGTCCAGGAGTTTATGCAATGGATGGTCAGGTGAGTATAAGAGGTGGCGGTGGATTTGCATATGGTGCGGGAAGTCGAGTCCTGCTTTTATGGAATGGTATACCTATGATGTCCCCTGATGTTGGAGATGCAAAATGGAATGCGATTCCGATGGAGCAAGCTTCACAAATTGAAATTATGAAAGGAGCATCCTCTGTACTTTATGGAAGTGGAGCATTGAATGGGGTTATTTCACTGAGTGAAAAGGAACCGGGTCCGAAAGGCACCTTTAAGGCAAAAATTCAATCAGGGATCTATGATAACCCCAGACGGAGTTCCATGAAATGGTGGAATAAAAATCCAACTTTTCATCTAGCAGATCTTTATTACGGTAAATCAAAAAAAAACAGAGGGTTCACAATAGGCGCAAATGCCTACATAGATTCTGGTTTTAGAAAAGAGGAAAATGAGGAGCGCTATCGATTGAATGGCTCATTTTATTTTAAACCGAAAAAAAATAAAACCCTCAAAGCTGGACTTTCTTACAACTTGCAGTATCAGGATGTGGGTGTCTTTGTCCTTTGGAAAAATGACTCGATGGGCTATGAGCCACAGGATAATACCATTGACCGTCAAAAATCAATAAGGGTGAGTGTTGACCCGTACGTTAAGCTCTACGATAAGTTTAAAAACAAGCATTACTTCAGGTCTAGGTACTATCTAGTTACAACAGGAAATACTAAAAACATTTATGCTAGTTCTTTGGCGGAGATGTATTATTTCGATTATCAATTCCAGCGAAATATCAGTGCTGGTAATACCTTGACTGCAGGTTTTTCGAACACTAATAATAGGGTAGTAAGTGGTGTATTTGGAGACCATTTGTCTGAAAATGCGGCTGCATATGCCCAGCTGGAAAGCAAATTCAGGAAAATGGACTTGTCTCTTGGTATGCGTTTGGAGTGTTATAAGATTGATACTTTAGATTTCGATTCTAACATCTATTTTAATTATCTCAACAGGGACGAAGTGCTAGACTCCTTAGCCGTTCCTATTTATCCTGTTTTTCGAGCTGGTTGGCATTATGAGCTTGCGCCAAGCTCGCACATTAGGGCGTCTATAGGACAAGGAATCCGTTTCCCATCTGTGGCTGAACGATTTGTTTCAACTTCCGTAGGCGGGTTAATTATTTTCAATAATCCTGACCTTAAGCCAGAAAAGGGATGGGCAGCAGAAATAGGTTTTAAGCAGATTCTGAAAATGGGGGATTGGAAAGGTTATTTTGACGTTTCGGGATTCCTTAATCAGTACAGCAATATGGTTGAGTTTACTTTCGGTATTTATAACCCAGATACCATTGCCTTATCTACCGATCCTAATGATAATTTAGGATATATTTTAAACTGGGTCGGTTTTCAGGCGCAAAATGCCGAGAGAGCAAGAATCGCAGGTCTGGAGTTTTCTTTTAATAGCATGGGTAAAATAGGCGATGTTGAGCTAACCTCTTTGCTCGGATACACCTATATGGATCCTGTGAGCTTAAATCAAGATTCTATTTACAGACAGACTTTTTCAGATACAAGTGTAAACCTTCTGAAGTATCGCTTCAGACATTTAGCCAAGGTCGATATTCAGGCAACCTATAAGAAGTTCTTTGTTGGGTTTAGTTGCAGATACAATAGCTATATGCAAAATATTGACGCTGTTTTCGAGCAGGATGTTGACCCGACAGATGCCGAACTATACATATTACCTGGATTGGCTGACTATAGAGCTAAATTTAACAAAGGAAGCTTTGTAGTGGATACGAGAATGGGTTTTAAAATTAATGATGGCATGAAAATAAATTTCATTGCCAACAACCTTTTAAACGCAGAGTACGTAACAAGACCTGGAGACATACAACCTCCGAGAAGTTTTGTCTTGCAGCTTCAGTTTCAATTTTAAAAAGAAATCATATGCGGAAAATTTTATTCATTCTTTGTTTGGGTATCCTACCCTTGTTTTCGTTCGGTCAATTAACCGGTGTAGTAACTGATCTCAATTCGGGGGAAGCCATTATAGGCGCTAAGGTTTTCGCTTCAGACGGTAATAAAGCAATCACCAACTATGATGGTGAATTTACGCTGAAGTCTAACGCTTTTCCTGTGACCTTAGTCACTAAGATGCTTCAATATAATACCGACTCAACCGTTGTCGATTCACCTGGAAAGGTAAAGATAAAATTAGGTGAGCCTGTTACGGATCTGCAAATGGTTGTTGTTTCTGCGGGTCGCAGAAAACAAGCCATTGAAGAGGTTCCTGTATCAATTGAAATTATAAAACCCGAGCTAATCGATAATAAGGGGATTACAAGCCTAGACCAGGCGATAGAACAGACGCCAGGGGTTTCTACATTTGATGGTCAGGTCAGTATTCGCGGTGGTAGTGGTTTTTCATACGGTGCAGGTAGTAGAGTATTGCTTTTGTGGAACGGAATGCCACTATTGTCGGCTTATGCAGGAGACACTCAATGGAATGCAATACCCATAGAGCAAGCCGCTCAAATTGAGGTAATGAAAGGAGCGTCATCTGTTCTTTATGGTAGTGGTGCACTCAATGGGATCATTGCGATCAGGGAACGCGAGCCAGGGACAAAGCCGGTAACAAAACTTAAAGTACAATACGGTGTTTACGACAACCCGCGAAGGGCCTCTTTAAGATGGTGGGATACCAATCCAATGACCCAACAGATTGAGTTCTACAGAAGCCAAATGTTTAAGAATGTGGGGTATACAATATCCTCTACCTTGTTTCATGATGACGGTTATAAAAACAGAGAATTTGAATTTCGGGGTCGTGTAAGTGGAACTTTTTATTATCGTCCGAAAAAATGGAAAAAAGTTAAAGCGGGAATTGGGTATAATTATCAAATTCAAAAGACAGGTAATTTTTTGATTTGGGAAAGTGATTCCTTGGGCTATACTCCACAGGGTGGAATTGATACAAGTGATGCTGCGTCTACCTTAACGTATACCTTAGGACATAGGTTATTTATTGATCCATATCTAAAAATAATAGACAGACATAACAATAGACATACCTTCAAGAATAGAATGTATTATGTAAAGAATATTATTCTTGGAAATGAAGCTCAGAACAGCATAGGGACTATTTATAACAACGATTATCAATTTCAAAAATCATACGCCAATGGACTGACTTTGACATCAGGGGCTTCAAGCTTGTACAACGTTGTGAATTCAGCGCTTTTTGGTGATCACACGTCTTGGAATTCTGCGATTTTTACACAAATTGAGCACCACATTGGTAAGTTTGACTTTACTGCTGGTTTGCGTCTTGAGTATTTTCAAATGGATGGTGAACGCGGAGATAGTGAATTCTTAATCGCTAAAAAAGATTCAACGGTGCTGCCATTTTATCCTGTAGCCCGTTCAGGGTTCCATTACAAGCTAGCAGAGTATACGCATCTTCGTGCCTCTATTGGTCAAGGTATACGCTACCCTGCAGTGGGTGAACGTTTCATACAAACTAGTGTTGGGGCATTGAATATTTTCCCGAATGCAGACTTAAAGCCAGAGATTGGTTGGGCAGGAGAAATCGGAATCAAGCAAGGTGTCCGTATTGGCGATTGGAAGGGGATGCTCGATGTTTCTGGATTTATCAATGAATACAAAAACATGATTGAATTTACCTTTGGTGTTTACAATCCAGAAGATATCATTTTGAACACTAATGATCCAGAAGATGTAGGTTATATTTATAAATGGATTGGTTTTAGAGCGCAAAATGCGGAGTCTGCAAGAATAAGCGGAATTGATTTTTCTTTTAATAGCATGGGTAAAATAGGAGAATTTGAAATCGTATCCTTGATAGGCTATACTTATATGAATCCGATCAGTTTAAATACTGATGAGGAATATCAAGCTACTTTTTCAGATACGACCGGAAATATTTTGAAATATAGATTCAATCATTTAGCAAAATTAGATGTCGAGGTAACATACAAAAAGTATAGTGCAGGGGTATCGATGCGGTATGGTGGTTTCATGAGAAACATTGATAAGGTTTTTGAGGAACCTATTGGAGGAACGACATATGTATTGCCCGGTTTAAAGGAATATAGAGAGATATATAACAAAGGAAATTTAGTTTTTGATGCAAGGTTAGGTTACAAATTGAACGATACCTACAGGTTTGGTTTTATGGTGAACAACCTTCTAAATTCAGAATATACAAGTCGCCCCGGAGACATACAACCTCCACGAAACTTTTCTGTTCAAGTTCAAATGAAATTTTAATGCAGGTACTAGCAGTCATTCCTGCCAGGTATGAATCTACGAGATTCCCGGGAAAACCATTAATTGATTTAGCGGGTAAAAGTATGATTCGCCGCGTATACGAAGGGGTTCAGAAATCCAGTCTAGTCTCAAAGGTTATCGTAGCAACCGATGACCAAAGAATAATTGATGAGGTTCAGTCATTTGGAGGTGAGGTAGTCATGACAAGTGCGCATCATGTTAATGGAACGGGGCGTTGTGTCGAGTTAGCAGCGACACTAGATACTTTCGATATTGTCATTAATGTGCAGGGTGATGAGCCACTCATTCGCTCTGAACAGCTTGACGCATTGATTCATTCTTTTCAAGACAATTCTGTTGAGATTTCTACCTTGGCAATTGTCAGTTCATCGGAGTCTGACTTTGTAAATGAGAACCGGATTAAGGTGGCGATAGATGCCAAAAGCAATGCGCTTTATTTTAGTAGAAGTCCTATACCTAATCAGTCCAAAACTAAAAATCCAGTTGAGTTTTACAAGCACATAGGTATTTATGCTTTTCGCAGAGAGATTTTGCTTGAGACCCAAAACATGGAACCATGTGCAATTGAACGCTCTGAGTCACTTGAGCAGTTGCGGTGGATGCATTATGGTAAGCATATCAGGGTAGTGGAGACAAATATCGAAACACCGAATATAGATTCGCCAGAGGACGTCGAAAAAGTTCTAAGACTCCTCAGAAGATAGTGCAGAATGATTCAAATTTCTTTTTAACTTTGGTTTATGTCCTCTTTTGATATCATCTTGTTTGATCTTCTTGTAAAACACAATTGTGTCATCGTTCCCGATTTTGGGGGATTTGTTTCTAAACGAGTGTCTAGTAAAATTGATTTTGACAAAGGCATCATAATTCCGCCGTCGAAGCACCTCTTGTTTAATAAACATTTAACGACGAATGATGGGCTTTTGCTGTCCGCTTATGCCGATAAGAATGGTTTGAGCTATGTTCAAGCAGAAGGGAAGCTCAAAGAAATGGTTGTCCATTTCCAAAAGGAGTTGTCTTCAGGTAAGGAGGTTGTCTTTCCGAGAATCGGTGTTTTAAAGCGTTCAGCGGAAGGTTTCTTTACTTTTTCACAGGACAAAGAATTTAATCTTCTTTCAGATGCCTATGGTTTGACATCGCTTGAATTTGACGTTGTGAATTTGAACGAAGTAGAGCGACCTATTCAGGAAGTACCTGTTAAAGCTACGAAAACGGTAAGCAATATTCCTAAAGTAAAATCTTTAAGAAGGAAAAAACTATTGAGGTATGCCGCCGCTGCCTGTCTTTTACCGTTGATGATGTATACATTTTGGATTCCTTTCAAGTCAGATTTTTTCACATCAGGCTTGATATCTATTCATGATTTCGATCCATTTTATACAAAAGAAATCGGCTTGTATCAACCTAGTGCTTCAGATATCGATCAAGAAACAGTACTTCAGAGTCAAAATACAGAGGATAAAAATATTTCAGAGGAATACTTAGTAGAAGAGGTGGTTGCTGTTGAAGAGATTAGTGAATCAATTCAAAGCCAAACTTTAGAAGTTTCAGAAGTCGAGGTTTCGACTCCTGAAAAAGTACAAACTCCTTATTCAAAACAATACATTGTAGGATGCTTTTCAGTGAAAGAAAACGCAATGAACTTTAAAAATAAAATTGAAGCAGATGGATTTGATCCGCTTATTCTTGAAGGGGGAAAGTTACATAGAGTCTCTATGGGCTTAACTTATTCCAAAGAGGAATTTAACCTTTTGCAAGCCAGTGCCTTCTCAAAAGGATACAATGGCTGGACCTTAAAACAATAATCTTTTATGAAATTAATTTTTACAATATCCCTGTGTCTAGGTGTGGCTATAGGCACCAATGCACAAAGCTTTAAGAACACAAAAGAAAGCAATTATAACTTTAAGCAGGTTCAACGACTTGCTGCTTCTCCTGTCGAAAGTCAAGGGCAAACAGGAACTTGTTGGAGTTTCTCTGCGTTGTCTTTTTTGGAGTCTGAAATTATGCGAATCAATAAGAGTGATGAGCCAATAGTGCTATCAGAAATGTTTATTGTTCGAAAGGCCTATGAAGAGAAGGCTAAGAAATACATAAGGATGGATGGAAGAACCAATTTTGGTGAAGGAGGGGCTTTCCACGATATACCCTACGTTATTAAAAATTTCGGTATTGTTCCGCGCTCTGTATATTCTGGTTTAAAGAAAAAGAAAGACACGTACAATCATGGAGAGATGTTTGATCGATTGGACTCGATTGTTCAGCAGGTAAATGCAGCTGGAAGTGGTGTTCAGTCTGAGTGGGTTGATGCGTATAATGTCGAACTCGACAACGGTATAGGAGCTCTCCCGGTAAACTTTAAGTATAAAGGAACGAGCTATACGCCACAAACATTTTACAGGTCATTAGGAATCGATATGAATGATTACGTATCCTTGACCTCTTTTACCAATCATAAAATGCATGAAAAATGCATGCTACAAATTCCCGATAATTGGTTGTGGGAGGTAAGCTATAATGTGAAAGTAAATGAGCTATTTGAGAGTACATTAAATGCCTTGAAAAGTGGTTACACTGTTGCTTGGGGTGCTGATGTCTCTGAGGAGGGTTTTAGTTTCCGCAATGGAATAGCAATTGTTCCGGCATCTGATGCTCAGATCAAAATTGAGGGTAAAGACAATAAAAATTTCTCTGATGGCGGTGCTGATAAATACTCAACGGCTTTTGTAAACCCAGTGCGTGAGATTGAGGTTACACAAGAAATGCGTCAAAAAGCTTATGATGAGAAAAAGACAACTGATGACCATGGCATGCACATTATAGGTTTTAATGTAGACCGAAAAGGACGTTATTTTTTCTTGGTGAAGAATTCATGGGGGACTTCAAATTACCCAGAGGGGTATCTATACGTTTCTGAAGCTTATTTTAAGCTTAAAACAATCAATATATACCTTCATAAAGATGCTGTTCAAGATCAGCTTCGCACGAAGATTGGGCTGTAGTTAAATGTGTATTTAAAGGTTCTAACGAATACTTAGTGTCATTTTAACACTTTATTCCTTTAAAACAATTATATTTGTCCAATTGTTGCTTAATTTTATAATAAATGGAGAATAAACACAAAGTTGGAATTAACGGATTTGGAAGAATAGGACGTTATTTTACGAGATTGGCTATTCTTGATCCAGACGTTCAAATAGGTCTTGTGAATGATCTTTCAGATATCGATACCTTGATGCATTTATTTAAGTATGATAGTGTGCATGGCGGCTTTGATGTAGCTTTCGAAATTGTTGGTGACACTGTGGTTTTTTCCAATGGAAAAAGTTTGCGGTTTTCTCAGGAAAGAGACCCCGCTCATATAGATTGGGCAAAAAACGGGGTTACAACTGTTGTAGAATGTACAGGATTGTTTTTAACCAATCCATTGGCTTCAAAGCATATGGAGGGTGGCGCAAAGAAAGTTGTTCTTTCTGCTCCCGCAAAAGATGATAGTATTAGGACGGTAGTTTTGGGCGTAAATGATGATACCTTATCTCTTGAAGATGTTGTTATATCCAATGCTTCTTGTACGACCAACAACGTTGCACCTATTGTAAAAGTGATAAAGTCAATAGCTGATATTGAGTTGTGTTATATCTCAACCATTCATAGCTACACTTCAGACCAAAGATTGCATGATGCTCCTCACAAAGACCTAAGAAGGGCTCGAGCAGCTGCGCATTCAATTATTCCTACCACCACAGGTGCTGCGAAGGCAATTACCAAGATATTCCCAGATCTTCAAGGAAAGATTGATGGAGGAGCAATCCGAGTTCCTGTTTCTAATGGTTCAATGTCTGAAATCACTTTCAATGTTGCCGAAGCCGTTTCAATGGATAAGATTCACGAGGCTATGACGCAAAGCTCAAAACGAGATTTGAAAGGAGTTCTTGGCGTTATTAACGATCCGATTGTTTCCATTGATATCGTGGGCTCCCCTTTAAGTTCAGCTTATGATTCAGGACTCTCTAAGTCATTTGGTAAGGTTCTTAAAATTGTTGCTTGGTATGACAATGAGGCTGGTTATTCAAATCGCTTACTAGAACTGACCAAAAAAATTCACTAGACCACATATCTACGTGATTATACGTAGTCTGATAAAAAAAACACTTAAAATTTTGTAGGTGTTGGTTTCCATTTTGAGTCTTTACCGCTAATTTTTTTTCACAGCGTCATTCATATGCTTCATATTTGAGGTATACAAAAAACAACGACATATGAACGCTCACAAAATTTTTACAATTCTTTTTTCTTTTTCCCTTCTTTTAATATCCACAAATTCATTTGCAAATAATGATGACGACCCAAAGGATAATACAAAGGTGAAAGTAATAACATCTTCTATTAATCAAGGTGATGCTACTGTAAAGTGGTTTGATCAAGCAATTGATTATATAGAAATCGTTTCTAATAACGATCAAATTATGCCTTCTATTCCAGTTTTAGATGCGGATGCTTTGCATTTGCATGACCTTACAAATGGGGTGTATTTGATTCATTTTAAATCTAATGGCAAGGTCCTTTATACCAAAGAAATTACAGTGCAAAGGTGATTGAGTATGCGCACAAATGAAAAAGGGAACTTCGGTTCCCTTTTTTTATGTATTGATGGCAGCTACACCTGGAAGATCTTTCCCTTCGAAATATTCTAGCAATGCTCCTCCACCTGTACTGACATGACTTATTTTTTCTACGACGTTGAATTTTTTTGCAGCAGCAGCGCTATCTCCTCCACCAATTAGGCTATAAGCTCCTTTATCGGTTGCCCTTGCTACGGCTGAGGCAATTGATTTTGTCCCTTGCTCAAAAGGTTTGAGTTCAAATACGCCCATAGGTCCATTCCATAAAATGGTTTTGGAATTTTCAATGATTTCTGTAAAATGTGCAGCCGCTTTAGGGCCAATATCTAACCCCATCCATTTTTCTGAAATCTCGTCACTTTTTGAGACCTTGATTTGTGCATCTGCACTAAATTTATCTGCAACAATAGAGTCCTCTGGGAGGTGTATCTCTACACCCATATCTTTGGCTTTAGATAGAATTGTTTTGCAAGTATCAATACGTTCATTCTCACAAAGAGATGCGCCGATTTCGCCACCGACAGCTTTTTTAAAGGTATACGCCATTCCCCCTCCAATAATTATATGGTCTGCTGTTTGCATTAGGTTTTCTACAATCAATACTTTGTCTGAAACCTTTGCGCCTCCTACAATAGCTGTAAAAGGCCTTTTAGTTTCTTCCATTACTTTTTTTGCACTCTCAATTTCTGCGTTCATTAGTAGGCCACACATTTTGTTTTCATTTGCAAAATAGGTGGCTATTTGTGCCGTACTTGAATGCGCACGATGTGCAGTTCCGAAAGCGTCATTTACATAACAATCGCCTAGATTTGCCAGTTGCTTTGCGAAGTTTAGATCGCCCATTGTCTCCTCTTTGTGAAATCGAACATTTTCAAGCAACAGAATTTCTCCCGGCTTAAGGTTCTCTGAAAGGGTCTTAGCCTCTTCACCAATACAGTCTTCAGCAAAAAGCACTTTTCTATTCGTAATTTTTTCTAAATGTTTTGTCAAGTGTCCAAGCGAAAATGATTTGTCAGGACCGTTTTTAGGCCTTCCAAGGTGAGAAATGATAATAATTGCGCCACCATCGGAGGCGATTTTATTGATGGTTGGTATGGCAGCTTGCATTCTTTTATCATCCGTAATTTTAAACGTTTCCTTATTAAGCGGAACATTAAAATCAACGCGGAGTATTACTTTTCTTCCTTTGAAGTTGTAGGTATTAAATGAGGACATGTTCTTTTCTTTTGTGCAAAATTACTAAGTACAATTGAATAAGAACTGAATTGATTTAAATTACCTTAATGATTTAAATTTAATTACTGAATTGAATGCATTAAATCACAATATATAAACCTAAAAAATTTTCAAACTTTATTTTATTTTTTTTGTTCAAATGATGTTACAACAATAATTATAATTATATTTGGTTAAAATTACGTCAATCATAAAGATTAAAATATAAACAAAATGAAAACATTAACTATCGGTGATCAAGCGCCGGCATTCGAAGGGGTTGATCAAAACAACCAAAAGATTTCTTCACGTGATTTTGTAGGCAGTAAATGGGTAGTGTATTTTTACCCCAAGGATAATACTCCAGGATGTACAGCTCAAGCTTGTAGTCTAAAAGATGGATATGATGAGCTTCTTGACCATGGGATAAAGGTACTTGGTGTAAGTGCTGATTCAGTGAAAAGTCACGATAAATTCTCGGCTAAATTCTCACTTCCTTTTCCGCTATTGTCGGATGAGTCTAAAGAGGTTATTAATTTGTTCGGGGTTTGGGGTCCAAAAAAATTTATGGGTAGAGAATATGATGGAATTCATAGAATTACTTTTATTATGAATGAAAGCAACGAGGTGATTCACGTTGTTCATAAACCTAAAACAAAGGACCATGCAAATGAAGTTCTCAAATTGTTAGATTTAAAGTAGAACGTAATTTGTTTACGAACTTCTAAACCTACTTTTGATTTATTAATAATTCAGGTCATAGGCCTACAAAAACAAACGATATGCCAAATAAAGAACTAAACAAAGAAAAATTGAAAGCCCTCCAACTTACTATTGAGAAGTTAGATAAAACATATGGAAAGGGAGCTGTCATGAAATTAGGAGATGCACCTGCAGAGAAGATTGATGTTATACCAACAGGTTCATTAACCTTGGATATAGCATTAGGCGTTCAAGGTTATCCTAAAGGACGAGTGGTTGAAATTTACGGTCCAGAGTCTTCTGGTAAAACAACACTTGCGATTCATGCAATTGCAGAAGTTCAAAAGCAAGGTGGGATCGCTGCATTTATAGATGCCGAACATGCCTTTGATCAGTTTTATGCTAAAAATTTGGGAGTTGATGTGGCAAATCTACTTATTTCCCAACCGGACAATGGCGAGCAAGCATTGGAAATAGCGGATAATTTAATTCGGTCTGGTGCGATTGATTTAATTGTCGTGGATTCAGTTGCGGCTTTAACACCGAAGGCAGAAATTGAAGGTGAAATGGGTGATTCTCAGATGGGATTGCAGGCAAGGTTAATGTCTAAGGCGCTGAGAAAGTTAACAAGTTCTATTAATAAGGCAGGTTGCTGTTGTATTTTCATCAATCAGCTGCGAGAAAAAATAGGTGTAATGTTCGGAAACCCAGAGACAACGACTGGTGGTAATGCTTTGAAGTTTTATTCTTCAATACGACTCGATATCAGAAGGTCTACACAATTGAAGGACGGTGATGAGGTTAAAGGAAATCGTGTAAAAGTCAAAGTAGTTAAAAATAAAGTCGCTCCACCCTTCAGGAGAGCCGAATTTGACGTGATGTATGGCAAAGGAATTTCCAAGATAGGTGAGATTTTAGATTTAGGTGTCGAATTGAATATTTTGAAGAAGAGTGGTTCTTGGTTTTCCTATGGAGAAACTAGACTCGGACAAGGAAGAGATTCTATTAAAAATTTATTGTTAGATAATCCAGAATTGACTGAAGAACTCGAGAAAAAAATAAAAGACGCTCTTGCTTCGCCCGAAGCTACAGCCGAGGTCGCACAAGAATAAGAGCAAATCGTTTGGATGAACGGCGCGAAGGCGCCGTTTTTTTTTAATAAGAATTTAATTAAATTTGAAAAAAACGATTTTATGAGAAGAACTAAATTTTATTCAATACTTGTGTTGTTAATGTGTTTAACATTTTCTGTTTCATGCAGAAAGAAGGGTTGTACTGATTCTGCTGCGAGCAATTATAATTCTGAAGCTAAAAAAGATGATGGAAGTTGCAACTATGATGTATCGGGGTGCATGGATACGTTGTCAGTAAACTATAATCCTAATGCGAATATTGATGACGGAAGTTGTGTGTATACCCCTATAATTACGGTTAATGGCTCCTCCGATACAACGATTAGTGTAGCAACCACTTGGTCGGATCCTTATGCTACAGCAGCCAATATTGATGGTGCTGTTGTTTTGGTTTCTGATGTAAGCGATGTAGATGCAGGTCAGGTTGGAGACTATACTGTAAGTTATTCTGCTACAAATAACAATGGAACAACTACTGTCGTTAGAACTGTCCATGTTGTAATAAACCAAGATACTTGGTTGGGTGATTGGAGTGTAAGCGACAACTGTGGTGGTGGAACTGGTCTTGCGCTGAATGGTTCGCCTAATGTGATAGCCGGTGGAAGTGGTAATCAAATTTTAATTACTGAATTCTTTAGTGGAATAACTGGCTCTTATGGAACTGCAATCTGTCAAGTAGATGGAGAAAATATAACAATTGCTTCGGCTTCAGATGGAGCGCCTGGAGGATTGGGTGATATTATTTATGAAGGTTTCGGTTCTATGAACTCTGATGGAGTGAGTTTTACGATCACCTTTACTTGGCAGAACACAACCCCTTTAACTGGTGGTTCAGGTACTTGTCAGGCTACTTACAGCAAATAAGTTAAAAATATGTAATCGAGAAAGGAGTGAAGTTCACTCCTTTTTTTTATGCCTAAGGTTTGCAAAGGTTGATAGAATAGTCTACTTTTGGCGCCTTAAATTACTATAAATTAGAATTATGGAATCAATTGCAATTTACCTACCAATCATTTTAGCGATCGTAGGTTTGATATACATGTTTGTAAAGAAAGCATGGGTTATGAAACAAGATGCTGGGGACGGCAAAATGAAGGAAATATCTGATCACATTTATGAAGGAGCTTTGGCTTTTCTAAAAGCAGAGTACAAACTACTAACCTATTTCGTTCTTGGAGCAAGTCTTGTTCTTGCCGGTGTTGCCTACATGGTACCATCAACTGGTTATTTAATTATTGTTGCTTTTATCATTGGTGCTATCTTTTCTGCTCTTGCAGGAAACATGGGAATGAAGATTGCAACGAAAACCAATGTAAGAACAACTCAAGCTGCGAAAACAAGTTTGCCAAATGCATTGAAAGTGTCATTTGGAGGAGGGACTGTTATGGGGCTCGGAGTTGCTGGTCTTGCAGTTTTGGGTTTAACCTCATTCTTCATTTTCTTTTTCCACCATGTTATGGGAGGTGTTTGGACGAACACAGCTGATATGACAATTGTATTAGAGACTTTGGCCGGATTTTCTTTAGGTGCAGAGTCAATTGCATTATTTGCTAGAGTTGGTGGTGGGATATACACTAAAGCAGCTGATGTAGGAGCTGATTTAGTTGGTAAAGTTGAAGCAGGTATTCCTGAAGATGACCCTAGAAATCCAGCGACAATTGCAGACAATGTAGGTGATAATGTAGGTGATGTTGCAGGAATGGGTGCTGATTTATTTGGTTCTTATGTTGCAACTGTCCTGGCAGCAATGGTTTTAGGTAATTATGTTATTGAAGACATGGGTGGTGCTATAAATGATGCCTTTGGTGGTATTGGACCGATTCTTTTGCCAATGGCTATTGCGGGTTTTGGTATTATTATTTCTATTATCGGTACATTAATGGTCAAAATTTCATCTAATGATGCAAAAGAAGCTCAGGTTCAAACTGCATTAAATATTGGAAATTGGACATCAATTGTTTTGGTTGCAATATCTTGTTTCATTCTTGTGAAATGGATGCTTCCTGCTGAAATGCAAATGACATTTTATGGAGAGGGATTAAAAACAATTTCTTCTATGAATGTATTCTATGCGACTTTAGTTGGCTTGGTCGTTGGAGCCGCAATTTCAGCTTTTACTGAATATTACACTGGATTAGGTAAAAAGCCAATTTTAAAAATAGTTCAGCAGTCATCAACGGGTGCAGGGACAAATATTATAGCCGGTTTAGCTACAGGTATGATTTCTACATTCTCATCGGTACTTCTATTTGCTGCCGCAATTTGGACTTCTTACGCTTTTGCAGGTTTTTACGGAGTTGCTTTGGCTGCTTCAGCGATGATGGCAACGACTGCTATGCAGCTTGCAATTGATGCGTTTGGCCCAATATCGGATAATGCCGGAGGGATTGCTGAAATGAGTGAGCAAGATCCTATCGTTCGCGAGAGAACGGATATTTTGGATTCAGTGGGTAATACAACCGCAGCTACGGGTAAAGGTTTTGCAATTGCATCAGCCGCACTTACATCCTTAGCGTTGTTTGCAGCTTATGTAACTTTCACTGGAATTGATGGAATTAATATTTTTAAAGCACCGGTTCTTGCAATGTTATTTGTAGGTGGTATGATCCCTGTTGTATTCTCTGCGCTTGCTATGAATTCTGTTGGAAAAGCCGCAATGGAAATGGTTTACGAGGTGAGGCGACAGTTTAAAGAAATACCAGGTATTATGGAGGGTAAGGGTAAGCCTGACTATGCGAAGTGTGTTGATATATCTACTAAAGCTTCCTTGAAAGAAATGATGCTTCCAGGTATTCTTACTATCGGTTTTCCAATTGCCATTGTTCTTTTAGGTAAGTTGGTATATCCAGACAATAACTTGATTATTGCTGAGATGTTAGGAGGCTATATGGCTGGTGTTACCGTTTCAGGTGTGCTTTGGGCAATTTTCCAAAACAACGCTGGTGGAGCTTGGGACAATGCGAAGAAATCTTTTGAGGCTGGAGTAGAAATCAATGGTGAGATGACCTACAAAGGTTCTGATGCTCATAAAGCGGCTGTCACTGGTGATACTGTTGGAGATCCATTTAAAGATACTTCAGGGCCATCAATGAATATCCTGATTAAGCTTACATGTCTTATTGGTTTGGTGATTGCACCAATTCTTGGTAATGGCCATGGTGAAGAATCAAATGTAAAAAGCGGAGCTGCGACAGAATGCTGTACGGACGAAAAAGAAAAGGATGCATGTTGCGCAGCAGAGGCAAGTTCAAAGAAATCTGATAATGAAGCTCATGCAGCAATGATTGAATCTGTAAAAAAGTGCGATATGTCAGAATGTTCTAAAATGAGCAAAGAAGAATGTGCAGCAATGTGCGCAGATAAAGGATGTAGTGAAGAAGAAACTGCAGATTGCTTATCAAAATACGATGATGAAGGAAAATGGATTGGGACTAAAAAAGACTGATTCCTACCCTAAATAAATTTTTAAAAGTCCTCTTAGAGGGCTTTTTTTATGCTTAATAATTTCTTTTAATTTTGGATTATAAACTTAATACCATTGAGCAATTCTGATTTTTTTATAAACGTTTATGATGTTGTAAGGCTTATTCCTGAGGGCAGAGTTACCTCTTATGGAGCGATTGCCAAATACCTCGGGTCGAAACAATCTTCTAGGATGGTTGGTTGGGCAATGAATGCATCTCACAAGAAAAAAGATATACCCGCCCATCGCGTGGTAAACAGAAACGGTATGCTTACAGGTAAAAATCATTTTGAATCACCTAGTCAAATGAAATGTCTTCTTGAAAAAGAAGGTCTAGAAATTCAGCAAGATCAGATTGTTGACTTCAATCTTTTTTTTTGGGACCCTTCAATAGAATTGGATATATCTTAGTGGATTCTATTACTTTTAGTTCAAATTAGAAATATGAAATTTGGAACAAAAGCAATTCATGCAGGAATAGAGCCTGATGTGGCAACAGGTGCTATTATGACACCTATTTATCAAACCTCGACATATGTGCAAGATGATGCAGGGGTTCATAAGGGGTACCAATATTCTCGAACACAAAACCCCACACGTGACGCACTTCAGAAAAACATCGCTGCGCTTGAAAATGGCAGTAATGGTGCTTGTTTTGGTTCTGGTATTGCTGCTATTGATTGTGTTATGAAAATGCTGAGCCCTGGTGATGAGGTAATTTCAACAAATGATTTGTATGGTGGGTCATACCGTCTTTTTAAAACGATATTTGAAAACTTCGGCATTAAATTTCATTTTGTAGAAATGAACGATGTCAATAATGTTAAGGCCGTTATAAATGAACGTACAAAACTTATTTGGGCAGAAACGCCAACCAATCCGATGATTAATATTCTTGATATTCGGGCTTTGGTGGAGGTAGCTAAATCCTGCAATGCCTGGCTTTGTGTTGACAATACGTTTGCAACTCCTTATTTACAGAATCCATTGGATATGGGTGCAGATATTGTGATGCATTCGGTCACCAAATATCTTGGAGGTCATTCTGATGTTATTATGGGAGCATTGGTCACTTCAAATGAGTTTATTGCTGAAGAAATGTATCGTATTCAAAATTCATCAGGAGCCGTGCCAGGACCGATGGATTGTTTTCTTGTTTTAAGGGGTATTAAAACACTTCATTTACGAATGGAGCGGCATTGTGAAAATGGAGCTAAAATAGCCCATTTCCTTCAAGCCCACTCCGCTGTAGAAAAGGTGTATTGGCCCGGTTTTGAATCTCACTCTAATCATGCAATAGCCAAGCAACAGATGCGAGATTTCGGAGGGATGCTTTCATTCACGTTAAAGGGAAATAAATTACAAGATGCATTGGCTGTTTTTAAGAACCTCAAGTTGTTTTCTTTGGCCGAATCGTTAGGTGGAGTGGAATCTTTAATTGGTCACCCTGCGACCATGACTCATGCGACTATTCCCAAAGAAATTAGAGAGCGCAGCGGAATAGTTGATAGCTTGATTCGTTTAAGTGTAGGCGTTGAGGATGCAGAAGATCTTATTGAAGACTTGCGTCAGGCTTTAGAGGTTTTCTAGTATTTGGAAAAACTGCTCTTTCTTGGCAGGAGATAATGGAACTGAACTTCCATCCTTCATGATTACAGCGCCACCATCCGCCTTGTCATAGCGATTGATATGGTCTAGGTTTACGAGATGAGATTGCTGCACTCTAAAAAAGGAGTGACCAGAAAGTAGTAAGTCATATTCTTTTAGCGTTCTAGAAACCAATATTCGTTTGCCAGACTCTAAGTAAAAGGAGGTGTAGTTTTTATCTGCTTCACAACGTATTATTTCTTTTAGCTCTAGGACATAGACACTTTCTTGTGTTTTTAATACAAGTTTCTTCTTCTCTCCGCGATCGATATTATTGGCTAATGCATTAAACTGTACTTCGTTTTTTTTCTTTTGAAGTGTTGTAAGTGCCTTATCAACAGCATCCTCCAACTCCTCCACATCGATGGGTTTCAATATGTACGCAAGTGCGCTAAATTTGATTGCTTGAATGGCATATTCCTGATAAGCGGTGATAAATACAATTTCGAATTCTTTGTATTTAACTCCTTTAAGCACATCGAAGCCATTTCCATCGGGCATTTGAATATCCAGGAAGACAAGATCAGGTTTGATTTTATTAATTGCACTAATTCCGCTCTCTACGTTAGAGCCGTCTGTATAAATATCGAAATTGTGTCCAAAAGAAATAAGGAGTCTCTTTATGAATTCTTTCGTTTTATTTTCATCGTCTATTATGAGTACTTTTTTCATTCAGAATCAAAGTTAAGATTTT
>MDSY01016906.1_pt1 | contig 23533 bp, 10 predicted proteins | sample 811131 | NCBI WGS metagenome assembly MDSY01 (sample SAMN05326643, study PRJNA326480) | marine metagenome | isolation source: seawater | place: Atlantic Ocean: South West | collected 2010 | reverse complement strand
TAACATTTAGTCCTCAAAAGCATCTTGCTTTTTTGTATTATTGTTGAGCAAATTCCATTGAAAAGCGTTGATTCATGAAAAAATTAATATTAAATGTTCTTAAAATATTTCTTGGGCTATTGGCTGTTTTACTTCTAACTGTCGCCTTTGGATACTTTTATTTGAATGCCAAGGGTTTGGATTTTGAGGGTGAATATGAGGAGAAAGGAGAAGAAATCAAGGAATTGAGTATTGATGGAATACGTTTTTTGGATCGCAATAGAAATCAAAAATTGGATGTGTATGAGGATGCTCGGGAATCCATAGAAAGAAGAGCTGAAGATTTGTTATCACAAATGACCCTCGAAGAAAAAATACACTTATTGAAAGGGTCGGGAATGAAGTCTGCTTTGGGTCAAGCTACAGGAGGAGTTCCAGGAGCAGTTGGAACAATTGTACCCACACCAAGATTGGGAATCCCTGAGCTTTATTTGTCTGATGGTCCCGCAGGATTACGCATTTCTGCTACTCGAAAAAATGAATCCAGAACCTATTATGCTACTGCCTTCCCTATTGGTAGTTTGCTCGCCTCTACCTGGAACACAGACTTAATATATGAGGTCGGAAAAGCTATGGGTAACGAAGCCCTGAGTTATGGTATCGATGTAATCCTTGGTCCTGGAGCTAACATCCACAGGAATCCACTGTGTGGAAGAAATTTTGAGTATTATTCTGAAGATCCCATTTTAAGTGGAAACATTAGTGCCGCAATGATCAATGGAATTGAATCCAATGGAGTGGGAACGGCTCCAAAGCATTTTGTGGTTAACAATCAAGAAACCGCTAGAAATTACAATAATGCTATTGTTTCTGAGAGAGCACTTAGAGAAATTTATTTAAAGTGTTTTGAAATTATTGTAAAAAAATCACAGCCTTGGTCTCTGATGTCTTCTTACAACAAAGTGAATGGAGAATATGTTCCAGAAAGCAGAAAACTGCTTACCGACATACTGAGAACGGAATGGGGGTTTGAGGGCGTTGTGATGACCGATTGGTTTGGTGGAGAAGATGCAACCGGATCCATCAATGCGGGTAACGATCTTTTGGAACCCGGAACAAAAAATCAATGGGATGCACTGAAAAAATCAGCAAAGGAAGGAGACTTAACACAAGAAAATATTGATACCTCTGCAAAGCGGATTTTAAAACTGATTTTAGGCTCTAAAAAAATGAAAGTTTACGCATTTGATAATAATCCAAAATTAGAAGAGCACGCAAAAATTACCCGGAATTCGGCATCGGAGGGAATGGTCCTTCTTAAAAATGAAAACATGCTCCCCTTTAAGGAGGTAAAAAACATAGCTCTTATTGGATCTACCTCATACAATTTCATATCCGGTGGAACGGGCTCAGGTGATGTTGATGAGGCCTACACTGTCGCTTTAGATGAGGCTCTTAAAAATACTGGATATGAGTTGAATAAAGATGCACTAGAAACTTATGAAGAACATCAAGCAAAGAACCCATACGTAAAACCCCAAGGGACTATCGAAGTTTTGAAAGCGATGATGAATCCCTATTCTCCTGAGAATTTTGATTACTCCACAAAGCTTCTTAAGGAGGTGGCAAAAACTTCGGATGTTGCTGTTATTACTATTGGTAGAAATAGTGGTGAGGGTTCTGATCGTGTAGAAATAGATGATTTTGAAATGACGGATCAAGAGATTCAAATGATCAAAAACACTTGTAAAGAGTTTCATACGCTCAACAAAAAAGTGCTTGTTGTTTTGAATGTTGGTGGAGTTGTAGAAACCGCTTCATGGAAAAATCATCCTGATGCTATTTTGCTTGCTTGGCAAGGAGGACAAGAGGGGGGGAACTCTGTAGTAGATATTCTTGATGGAAGAATCAACCCAAGTGGTAAATTACCCATGACATTCCCAATTAATTTGAGTGATCATAAGTCTTCAGAGAACTTCCCTATGGACGGTGAAAAAATGGATATTTTATCCATGTTTTTTTCAAAAGAAAAATCTGAAGATGAGTTAATAAAAAATAAAGACTACACCCTTTATGAAGAGGGTATTTATGTAGGTTACAGGCATTTTGATAAAGAAAATCTGGAGGTTTCTTTTCCTTTTGGATATGGTTTGTCCTATACAGCTTTTGAATATTCTGATCTCAAAACAACGGAAAATATGGACACACTTAGAATTAGTGTTAGATTGAAAAACACAGGGACAGTGAGTGGTAAAGAAATTATTCAGGCTTTTACCTCAAAACCAGAAACGGAAATTGATCGTCCTATTCGAGAATTAAAAGCCTTTGTCAAAACAACTCTATTGGAACCTGGAGAAACTGCAGAGGTAGAGTTTAACATTCCCGTTTTAGATTTATCGTATTGGGATGAGACCCTAAATAGCTGGAATTTAGAGAACGGTTCTTATGTAATTGAGGTTGGAGCTTCGTCCCGGGACATTAGGCTAAGTCAAAAAATTGATTTAAAAAAACAAGAGTCTCTAGGGAAGTAGGTTGAGTCTTTATCTTAACTTTGATTTTTAGGAGAATCGTTTTTACTCCCATTTGTCCGCCTCATTTTTTTTGCCCATTTCACTAAAAATTTCACACTCAGTTTGTGAGATAATCTGGATAGAAAATACATGAATATCGCATCGGGTCCGATGATCACTCGGGTCTTCTTTTTTTGGATTGCAGCTATTATTTTATCTGCTGCCTTATCGGCAGTAGTCGGAAAGTGAGCCTCTAACTTTTTGAGCTGAACCTCGCTTAAGGTGCTGCCTTCAATGTTTCTCACAATATTGGTTTTTATCCCACCTGGGTGAACACTGGTTACAGTTACTCCTGTTTTCTGGCATAACTCTTCTACTGCAACTGCCTCGCTAAAGCCCCTTATTGCAAATTTTGAGGTACTGTAAACGGATTGATATGGCGTGCCCAAAATTCCCATAATACTTGAAACGTTTACAACGCTGGATTCTTTTTGCTCTCTCAGTGATGGAAGGAAAGCCAAGGTTCCGTATATCATCCCCCACAAGTTTACTCCAAGAACTTTATTGTATGTTTCTATGGTGGTTTCTGCAGCTGATGAATTCCCGTTAGTAATTCCAGCATTATTGATCACTATGTCTACTTTTTTGTAGTGTTTAATACAGTTATTTGCAAATTGGTGAAATTGATCTTTATGGGAAACATCAAAAACTTCTTTATAAACTTCCTCCTTCGATCCGATTAATTTAATTGTTTCGTTAAGCGTGCTTTCATTTAAATCATTTAAAGCTAATTTAGCTCCTTTTTTATGCAGTTTTAATGCAATTGATCGGCCAATTCCTGACCCCGCTCCTGTTATTACAGCAACTTTATTTTTCAAATTTTTCATTAAATTTTATGCTAATTAATGTCTAATAAAAGTAATAAAAAAAAACGAGGGCAAGCTCGATTTTTAATAAGTGTACAAAGCAGCAGATTAGCCCTATTTAAGTTCTTAAATGCATTGGGTTTCCTTTTGAATTCCCCAGCCAAATCGTATTCAAAAATTAAAAAAATGTATCTTTAAACAAAAATTGGTTCTATGAATTCTTCAATCCAAAAACTTTTTCTAATTCTATTGCTTCTCCATGTTTTTATGGGTTCACTATCTTGTGATTCTTCTACAGAACCTAGAAAGCCCAAAATTGCAATTGCTGGATTAGCAATCGAATCCAGTACTTTTTCTCCAGCAAAAACAGAAGCCAAAGCCTTTCAAGCACTAATAGGAGAGGATGTTTTTAAATACTATCCTTTTTTGAGTGAAAAAAGTCCACAACGACAAATCGCAGAATGGGTTCCTACCCTGAGAGGTCATTCTTTACCCGGTGGAATAGTAACTCGAGAAGCTTATGATTCGTTAGTTGGGATTACACTGAATATGCTGAAAGAAAAAATGCCATATGACGGTTTGTTTTTTGACATACATGGAGCAATGAGTGTTGAGGGTATCGATGACCCCGAGGGGGATTTTATCGCTAAAATTAGAGCCGTTATCGGTAATGAAACCATTATTTCTACTTCAATGGATTTACATGGAAATGTGTCTGAACGTTTAGCGCAACACACCGATCTAATTACTGCTTATCGAATGGCACCTCATGAAGATGCTCTAGAATCAAAACAAAGAGCGGTAGATAATTTGATAGATCGCTTGGTCTTTGGAAAAGGAAAGCCAAAATACAAGGCATGGATTCCTGTTCCAATATTGTTACCTGGAGAGAAAACAAGTACCCGTATTGAACCTGGAAAAAGTCTTTATGCTCAAATTGAGCCCCTGACCCAAAAAAAAGGAGTCATCGATGCTGCAATTTGGATTGGATATGCTTGGGCAGATGAACCCAGAAATCACGCTGTTGTTATGGTTACTGGAGATGACAAAAAAGAAGTGTCTGAAAGTGCAGAAATCTTAGCAAAAAAGTTTTGGGATGTTCGAAATTCTTTTGATTTTGTTGCGCCAACAACTACCTTCGAAAAAAGTCTTGATATGGCTTTGAATTCCTCCAAAAAGCCTTTCATCATAAGTGATATGGGTGATAATCCAACAGCAGGAGGAGCTGGAGATGTTACCTGGACATTAAGAGAATTATTGAAAAACAAGGTTTTTAAGGATCGTTCGGGACCAAATCTAATCTATGCTTCTATTCCGGGTCCAGAAATGATTATTGCTGCAAAAAAAGCTGGTGTAGGCGGAACAGTTTCTGCAAAAATAGGTGCCCTAGTTGATGACCGTTTTGCTCCCCCTTTGTTAGTTAATGGTGTGGTAGAAGCCATTTACGAAGGTGATGTTCATGCCGAAACTGAAGCTATTATTCGCGTAGGAAGTATCCGGATCATTGTTACCAAAAAACGAAAACCTTACCATCGTGAAAAGGATTTTACACAACTAGGGCTGACTCCTCGTAAATCAGATATTCTTGTAGTGAAAATTGGGTATCTAGTGCCTGAATTGTACAATATGCGTGGAGATTGGGTTATGGCACTTACCCCAGGCGGTGTTGATCAAGACCTCTTTCGTTTGGGATACAAAAGAATTAAGCGTCCCATGTTCCCTTTGGACAAAGACATGGAAAATGTAAATTTAAAAACACGTTTTATTGTTGCATCGGATGCTTTGAATGATTAAAAAGTTAAACTTTATATAGACTTTTTAAAATTATACTTTTTTGTTTTTCAACTTTCACCCTTTTTTTGTTTTGGATGAATATCCCCAAAACAACCTGTAAAAAATCCATGAGTATAAAAAAAGAAAAAGCATCACTAGATCCGCGTTCAGGAATTTCTGATCATATCCAATCTAAAATTGAACAAGATGTTCTAAGGCTTCTGGGCAGCTTATAGAGTGATAATATAGCTGGATTTAAAGATCAAAAAACTGAAAATTCCCAAGCTATTGGTCAGTTAAATGCTTATTTCATTGTGGGATTAACCAGGGATTTAGTGCCCGACAATGATCAAAATGAATCGAACTACGTTTGCGAATTTCAATATATTCATTGAGAATTGCATGCTTATTGGATTTTTGAAAGTGAAGAAAATTATTTGAATAAAATCATTTCACTTTCCAATAAAAAAATTAAGTGCCAAAAGATTTGATAAATACGGGCGTGATTGTTTTGTCATTGGTTTAAAAGATACTCCAAAGGCAAAATTCTTTTTCTAAAAAAAGCTGAGAATAAAAAGCCAAAAAGTTTTCCAAACTAAATAAACTAAATGCCCAACGACAAGACCAATCGCAAAAATTTTTTGACTTTTAAGATCTCCTCCAAAGAGGTTTAGTTTTCTTACAAGTAGGTAAGAAAGGGAAATACTTATCATTATCCAAAGACCAAAAGCAGCATAGTCTAAAAGTGTGAATAGAGGGATCATTCCTTAAAGGCATAAAACTCTTAGCTACTTTTAATCTCTCTTTTTTGTAAACTCTTTATTAGTCTAGTTTTTGAGTTTATGTTTATCTTTCAGGATACTTAAATATTGTACAGCTCATGAAAAGCAAAGCAAAACTGAGTCGCCAAATGGGGTTGTTCGCTGTAATTGCAACTGGGGTTTCATCTATGGTAGGGGCGTCCATAAATGTGGTGCCCTTTATGATTCACAGAAGTGTTCCAACCATTGGACCTAACGTACTTTGGGCTTTTGCTTTTGCTGCTCTTCCGGCCTTATTTGCTGGTCTTTCTTATGCTGTATTATCTTCTGCAATGCCCAGAGCTGGTGGAAGTTATTTGTATGCAAGTCGAGGATTGAACCCTTATCTTGGGTTTATTGCCAGTTTTTCTCAATGGTTTGGATTGTCAATTGTTATTGGTGTTATTGCCTACATAACAATTCCTTTTATCAGGGATATCGCATTGAGTTATGAAATTTATTGGCTATCAACTCTTTTGGAGGTTGGATTTGTTCGGGTTAGTTTGTCTCTAAGTTTTATTTGGGCGTTTGTGTATTTGAATATTAAAGGAATAAAATCATATACCAATTTGTTGATCCCCATGGTTATCCTTATTTTTTGTTTGGGGAGCATTGTTATTTTATCCAGTTTCTTTTTCGATGAGAATGATTTTCTATTAGCAATCAATCAAAAAGGGGGTATTACCCATGTTTTGTCTGCCCAACCCGATTTTGAGTGGTATGCCTTTTTATCTGCTTCGGCAATTTTGTTTTCCAGTTTTATTGGTTTTGATGCAATTGCTCAAACAGGTAGTGAAGCGGTCAATCCTGGGAGAGATTTACCTTTAGCTATTTTGATTTCAATTTTGGGTGTGGGTTTATTTTATTTTCTTTTTACAGCTTCCGTTTACAAAATTATACCTTGGAGTTTTGTTGCGGAACAAGCTCAAAACAATGACATTACTGCCCCTGGACTTCTAAGTTATGTTCTGCCTGATGGGTTGGACACTTTAATAATTTTGGGAGCAACTATTGCTTTGATCAATGACCTTCCGGCGATGCTACTCTCTGTTTCTCGACTTATGTTTGCCTGGGCTAAAGATGGAATTGTTTCCGATAAAATCACTACAATCCACCTCAAAAACAATACACCTTATGTAGCGTTAATTATCGCTGGGATCCTGTCAAGTATTGGTGTATTGGGGTCTTATTTTGCAGGTGACTTTTTCTTAGGGATTGATATTATGGTTACTTCAATGCTGGTTAATTTTTTGCTCATGTGTATTACATTAATAACACTAAAGAAACACAACTTTGAATTATTTAGTAAAATTAAAGTCATGAAAAACAGAGGTTTACAAATTTTTATTGGTTGGGGCGGAGTGTTTTTTCTAACTGGTTTTCTAATAATTCATACCTACAAAGACCTTACAAGTAAGGTTGATGCATGGTATTTTCACTCTACCTATATTTGGCTTATTGTAATTGGAATAGCTAGTTTTATTTTTTTACGTCAGTGGAAAAAATTAAAACTAAAAAACAACGATATTAATACAAGATTTAAAAATTTACCCAACGAATAATTATGGACAAAATCGTTAAACTCTCTTCTTCACTTTCAATACCAAAATTGATCATTGGGTTGTGGCAAATTGCAGATATGGAAAGGACAAATCAGCAGCTTGATTTAACCAAAACAGCAACCCATATGGATTCTTATGTAGAAGCTGGATTTACTACTTTTGATATAGCGGATCATTATGGCTCAAGTGAAATCATAGCCGGAATTTGTAAAAACAATCATCCTGAAAATAAATCAATTCGGTTATTGACCAAATGGGTTCCAAAGCCAGGTCCAATTGATAAGAAAAAGGTAAGAGAAGCCATTGAAACGGCACTTCAAAGAATGCACCAAAAAAGCATTGACTTGATTCAATTTCATGCATGGCTTTATGCTGATCCGAGCTGGCTAGATGCTCTTTTTTATCTAAAAGAATTAAAAGACGAAGGACTCATCCAAAATATTGGGGTTACAAATTTTGATGCTCATCACTTACGAATAGCTTTGGCTAGTGGTATCACAATTGTGAGTAATCAAATTTCACATTCTGTTATTGACCGACGTGCTTTAGGTGCAATGAAAGAAGTTTGTGATCAGTACAAGGTTCATTTATTTGCATATGGTACCCTTTTAGGTGGGTTTTTATCAGACCGATGGTTGGGAGTTGAGAAACCACAAGCAGCGACATTAAGTACTTGGTCTCAAATGAAATACATACGTTTTATTGAAGCTTCTGGGGGTTGGCAATTTTTTCAAAAACTCCTGGAAACCTTAAATAGAATTGCTCAAAAACACAAAACTTCTATTGCCAATATTGCAAGCCGATTTGTACTTGAAAACACCAATGTAGCTGCTGTTATTATCGGAGCCCGGTTGGGGGAAAATTCTCATATTGCAGCCCATACAGAATTACTCAACATTACTTTTGAGGAGAATGATATTCAAACGCTTGAAAAAGTGATCTCAAAATTAACTCCCATCCCAGGAAACTGTGGAGACGAATACCGTAAGCCTCCTTTTTTAACTGCCTCAGGTGATTTGAGTCATCATCTAGAAACCATTCTTCCTGTTTATCCAAAAGTCAAGCAATCTGAGCAACGAGAACAGGTTTACAGCGGTACTGTTTGGGAATCTTTTGCTGGTTATTCTAGAGCTGTAAAAAAAGGAAATCGTATCGTTGTTTCGGGAACTACTGCTACCCACAAAAATAAAGTTATTGGAGGAGATGATCCTGCGGCTCAAACACATTTTGTTATTGATAAAATTGAGGCGGCAATTAGCTCTCTTGGAGGAGGTCTAAAAGACGTGGTTAGAACTAGGATTTTTGTCAATGACATTAACGATTGGGAACTTGTGGCAAAAGCACATGGAACTCGTTTCAAAAATATTGACCCTGCTAACACACTGATTGAAGCTAAACTCGTTGGCAAAGGGTATAAAGTTGAGATTGAAGCGGAAGCAATTTTAGATTAATTTTAAGAATCAATCAGTTGTTCACCTAGAGTTTCCATTTTGATCTGAACCGCTTTACCTCTTCCTCAAAAATATCAATCAACTGTTCAGCCTGCTTAAGAAGTTTCCTGTCATGATCCGAAGGAATTGACAATCTTGCTTTTGAGACTTTTACAGCCCTTCTCATTAAAGCGTGTGCAGTTATTTTATTGCTTTGCCAAGCACCAACTTGTCGATCGACAGCCTTATCTCTACCCATTAGTTGAATGGATTTTAGTTCTGTTAACAATCCTTTATTTTTTAATTTACTTTTTTTAGATGAACTAGAGTCTTTAATCTTTTGTTCAAAACCGTCTAGTTCCCCTAGGAGAAATGTTAATGTTTTCACTTGGTTGTCTACTTGCTTTTGAAAAGTATACAAAGCTTGATCTACTTCATCTTCTATTTCAAATCTTGGGTCTGCAACTACTTCAATTGAAGTGGTTTTTGTTTGATCTTGATATTTTATTTCAGCTTTGTATTTTCCGGGTAGTACAGGGATTCCTCTTGATTCTTCATTGATCCATGATCCAGGGAGTGTGGTTGTTTTTTCATCCAATTTCCAAGTAATGTAATTTAATCCTTTCTTTAAATTCTTTTCAACTACCGTATTTATAGTTTGCATTTTTGAATTTTGAATAACTGCAGTTACAGAATCTAATGCAGTGGGTTTATCATTCAAAAAAAATGGGATTTGTACTTTTTGAAAAACTCGATTTTTCCCTTCGAATGTGGTGTGAAATCCAGTCCAAATGTTCCCGGGAGGAGCGATAAATAACCCCTTAACTTGTACAACTTTGTTGAGGGATAAGGGAATCAATTTTTGCTCTGAATTTTTGGTTATAATGTCTCTTAGGCTGAGCAAATCATCCAAAATCCAAATTGCTCTCCCAAAAGTTCCAATGACCAGTGCTGATTCTTTTTCTTGAATCTTGAGGTCCATTGTGGATACTGAGGGAAATCCATTTTTGACCTGTACCCAATCCTGTCCCTCATTAATGCTTACCCAAAGACCATTTTCAGTACCAAGAAAGAGTAGTCTTTTTTCCTTTGGATCTTGAATAAAAGAGAGCGTGTAGCCTTTGACATCCTTTTCGCTGACCATTGAAGTCCAATGTTCACCGTAATCAGAAGTTTTGAATAAATAGGGTGCATAGTCTCCTTTTCTGTAGTTATTGACGACCGCCCATGCGGTTCCTTCATAAAACCTTGAAGCGTGAATTCTTGCTATCCAAGACTCCTCTGGAAGCCCTTTAACTTTGGTTGTTAAATTTTTCCAAGTAGAACCGCCATCTTTAGTCAACTGAATTTGACCATCGTCTGTACCTACCCAAACAATATTTTGATTTAAGGTACTTGGAGCAATACTCAGTATGCTTGTGTAATTCTCAGCCCCTGAAACATCAAGGGTTAGCCCTCCATAATCTGCCTTCTGATATTCGGGATTATTTGTGGTGAGATCTGGAGAAATAATTTCCCAGTTTCTCCCTTTATCTTGAGATTTATGAACGTATTGTGATCCATAATACACGCCTTTAGGGTTAAAGGGATCTTTAGAAAATCCGGAGTTCCAGTTAAACCTCAACGGAGTTTTTGTGTGGATTGGTTGCGGAGATATGCTTTGATAATATCCACTTATTTTGTCGTATCGGTACAAATCTCCATTTTGTGAAGTTCCATACCCAAAACGAGAATTTTCTCGATCAGGTGCAATGTAAAATCCATCTCCTCCTACAAGATATTGCCAATAGAGGGTTCGGATGCCTCCTCTTTTCCAAGTGTAAGAGGGTCCAAACCAATTTCCATTATCTTGCATTCCTCCATAGACACTGAAAGGTGTGTCATAATCAACATTAATTTGATAAAATTGAGCGACTGGGATGTTCTCAGGAAAATACCAACTTTTACCGTGGTCGTAAGTAATTCCTATTCCACCATCCCCTCCAATAATAAAGTGTTCGGGATCTTTGGGATTAATCCACATGGCATGAAAATCGGCATGAATTCCTTTGGTCTCATCTGCTGGAATCATCGGTGTTTGGTCAAAGGTTTTACCTCCATCATAACTTACAGAAAGCGGCTGATAAATGTTATAAAGGCGATTTTGATCTTTGGTGTCGACTGCTAAATCTTGGAAATAAAAAGGTCTGTTGTTGGTGAATTTTGGGTTGTCATTTATTTTTTCCCATGAAAAACCACCGTCATCACTTCTGTAGAGCACATTTTTTTTGGCTTCTATTTTTGCATACACTCGGTTTGGGTTACTTGGTGCAATTGCGATTCCTATTCTCCCCAGATCGCCTTGAGGAAATCCGTTTTTTGATTCGATTTTCTGCCAAGAATCCCCATAATCTTTACTGACATAAAGTCCAGATCCGGGTCCACCAGAAACAAAAGAATAAGGAGTTCTGTGGTGGTCATACATTGCCGCAAAAATCTTGTTTGGGTTTTTTGGATCCATTACCAAATCTGCTATTCCCGAAGAATTATTTGTAAACAATATTTTGTTCCAGCTTACACCACCATCCGAAGTTTTGTAAAGCCCTCGATGTTCATTTTTGGTAAATGGATCTCCCATAGTTCCTACATAAATTGTTTTTTCATCTTGAGGGTCGATCAAGATTCTATGGATTGTTTTGGTGGATTCAAGCCCCATATGTTTCCATGTTTTACCCCCATCTTCTGATTTGAATAAACCCATTCCTAGGTTCATAGAATTTCTTGGATTTCCCTCACCGGTTCCTACCCAAATTTCATTGGGATTACTTTTTTGAATAGCTATTGCTCCAATATTTTGAGTGGGTTGCTGATCAAAAACAGCGGTCCAAGCTGAGCCTCCATTTTCTGATTTCCAAACCCCACCAGAGGCAGCTCCAAGATAAATGATTTTTGGGTTGCTGGGAGCAACATCAATAGCGGTTATTCGGCCACTCATGTTTGCGGGTCCTATGTTTCTAATTTCTAAATTTTCTAAGGTGTCAAAATCTAAGACTTGTGCTTGAATTGATATGGATAGACAAATAACAATAGTAAATAAAAAACGTGTCATTAAAATGAATAATATGAATTGATTACAATGTAGTTAAAATTTGATACTTTTAAATTTCCTCTTGGGGAACTTTCGTGACTTAAATCAACAGCAAATGTTCAACTTTATCAAAATCAGAAATTCGAATTTAAGCTTTACTTTATTTCTAACTGGCTTTTTTATTTTTCAATTAACAATTGCTCAAACAACTGATCAAGAGACTAGACCTGAACTTGTTCAGTTGTTCAACGACTGGAGAAACTTTGAATCTCCTCCTTTGATTGATGGTGTATTCGATTATTCTCAAGAGACATTTGACCGCAGATGGGAGACTTTTATGTCACTTAAAACAAAACTAGAAGGTTTGGAAAAAGACAATTGGAGTGTTCAAGAGCAGGTAGATTGGCACTTACTCTGGGCTGAAATGAATGGCTATATTTTTAACACTACCATTTTGAAACCTTGGCAACGTGATCCTGCATTTTATAAATCCATATGGACCTACAAAAGCGATGTTCCTGCTCATGAAGGACCCACTCCGCATTTTGTAATTGAACTTTGGCAATACCACTTTCCGTTAAATAAAGAAAGTCGAAAAAAATTGATTTCTTCGTTAAAAAGGATTCCAAAATTAAATCAACAAGCTCAACAAAACCTTACTGGAAATGCAAAAGATTTATGGATTACCGGAATACGAGATATTCAAAATCAAGCTAAAGTTTTAGAAGGTATCCTTTCAAAACCCGATGTGATTGAGGATTATGCTCTTGTTTCTCAAATCAACAAAGCATTAGTCTCAACAAATAGCTTTGTAAATTGGCTCCAAAAAGAAGTTCCAAAAAAGAATGGACCTTCGGGGATTGGTAAAGAAAACTACACTTGGTATCAACAAAATGTTCACCTTGTCCCTTTGAGCTGGGATGATGAATTGATTCTATTGAAAAGAGAACTTGCACGCGCTTGGTCTTCGCTAAAGCTGGAAGAACACCGAAACAGAAATTTACCGGAATTAACAGCTGCTGATTCTGCTGATGCCTATGATCTGTTAGCTCAAAATGCAGCAAAAGAGTTAGTTGAATTTTTAGATAAAAATGATATCGTTACGGTCAAAGATTATTTTTCTGAGGCGCTAAAACCTCATCTGGGAAAGTACATTCCTGCAGAAAAACGAAATTTCTTTTGGATCACTGCACATTTAGATCCTAAACCTCTTTTCTCTCATTTTTATCATTGGTTTGAATTGGAGCGAATGAAATTAGAACCAAACCCAAACCCATTGCGTAAAAATGCCTTGTTGTACAATATTTTTGATTCTAGGAGCGAAGGGTTGGCTACGGCTGTTGAAGAAATGTTTATGAATGCTGGTCTTTATGATAAAAATCCGAGGGCAAGAGAAATAGTTTATATTTTGATTGCCCAGAGAGCGGCCAGAGGGCTGGGTTCATTGTATGCACATGCAAACATTATATCAATGGAGAATGCAGGTAAAATTCACTCTGAATACACCCCAAGAGGATGGATGAAGACTGAAAAAGAGCTGTTAGTTTTTGAGCAACACTTGTATCTTCGTCAGCCTGGTTATGGGACCAGTTACATTACAGGAAAATATTTGATTGAAGAAATGATGATGGATGTTGCCAAACAAAAAAAGAAAAAATTTAATCTAAAAATGTTTTTTGATGCATTAAGCGCTATTGGAAATATCCCCGTTTCCCTTGGAAGATGGGAAATGACTCAAGATTCTTCTCAGATTCAAAACATCAAAAATTCATTCAGACCACTTAAGGAAGTATTAGCCAATTGATTTTTGTTTAATAATCATATAACATCAACTAAATAATGGTCTTTTTTTATTGCTTTGAGTAACTCGATTGTAGATAATTTTCGGAAATCATTTGCAACTTTTGGGCTTGCTCCCGTGATTAATTTTCACTATATATGGCAATTTTATCTGCTTTTTTATTCATTATTTTGACTCCCAATTCATTCAGTTTTTCTCGAAACTTACATGGCATTTATCAAATTACCAGGGTTTGTTTTATCTACTGCATCTGAAGTTCCAGCAATTTTATGTCCTTTGTGTCAGAATTTCAAAATCTTAAAGGTTGATTTTCTGTTGAGCTGATATTCGGCTTCCGAACAGTCTACATTATCAATGCAAATATTGTCTTTGTTTTCTTCACCTAGAGCCTTAATGAGTAGTCGGCTTGGATCAATTCCCTTGCTAATCAGCCAGTTCTTGGTAACCCTTGCTCTTTTTAGGGAAAGTATTCTGTTATACTCTTTGGATGCTCTAGAATCTGCGTAAGAACTTATCTGTAGCGCCATATCGGGGTGTTTGATTAGCGCTACCATTACTCTATTCAGTGATAAAATGGAGTTTCTTTTTAAGGTTGCCTTATTTAATTCAAAGAAAATTGGCTCAACACCTAAGACGCAAATTAAATCATCGGGCAAACAGTCGGTTGTCCATCTCAAATCGATGTTTTCAATTAATTTTTGTCCTTCAGAAATATCCAATTGTAATTGTCGAGTGGAATAACTAATTCCATTAGATGCTCTTAAATAATATGCTTTTGAGCAGTCAACTTTATTATCAAACTGATAGCTTCCGTTTTCATCAACGATTAGTTTTCTGATCACATTTTTGTTTGTATTTAAGAGTTCTACTTTTGCACCAATCAACAACTCCTTTGTGAACGAATCGTAAATCTTGCCTTCTATGGTCAAATCACATTCTGCTTTTTTATTTTGGAGGGATTGCTCGAATGCATTTGTTCTTCTTGAATAATTTGCATTTGTTCTTCTTGAATAATTTGCATTTGCTCTTTTGATAATTTTATAAACTTCGTCCGATGAACTTCCGTTTAATCCGTTACGGTTGGATGAGAAATAACCAAAGTCTCTTTTCTGATTGTAAACATATCCAAAATCGTCAAATGCTGAATTAATCGGAAGTCCAAGATTAATGCTTTTGAAAGGATATCCCCTTTCGTTTAGTTTTGTTGTAAAAATATCAAAACCTCCAAGGCCTAATTTCCCATCACTAGAAAAATAAAGATGATTGCTTTTGTCTACAAAGGGAAATGATTCTCTAAACTCAGTATTGACATTGGGCCCCATATTGACGGGTTGACTGTACTTTCCATCTTCAAAAATAAAAACAAACCATATGTCTGACTTCCCAAAAGAACCAGGCATATCAGATGAAAAATAAAGCTTCTTATTATCTGGACTCAACGCTGGGTGAGCTGTTGAATATTGATCCCCATTAAAGGGTAATTCTTCAATCGATCCCCATGAATTACTAGTTTTTGTAGCCTTGTATATTTTTAATTTTACTTCTTTATCTCGTGCTGATTTTAATCGTCCCTTAAAAAAATTATTTCGCGTAAAGTACATAGTTTTTCCATCGTTGCTTATGGTTGCGGTAGACTCATGATACTTGGTGTTGACCTCTCCTTTTAAAGCTTCTCGCTCTGAAAGGTTACCTAAAGAATCAATTTTAGCGATAAATAAATCGAGATAAGGTTCATTTGACCATTTAAAGTTTTTGTCTCCAGTAGTTTCCAAACTTGAAGCAAAAATTATACTTTCATTATCGTAAAAATTGGGCCCAAAATCAGAGTTTTCTGAGTTAATATCTGTTTTGTAAAGGCTGTAATTACCGCTATTTTTTTTGATAGTATCTAAGTAGTTTTCATTAGCTTCTAAGTATTTATCTGATAAAGGATAATTTTTAAATTCAATGTACTTTTTCATGAATTGGTCGGCAACATCATAGGCCTCGATGCTTTTAAAAGATATTGATGCTCTGAAATACATTTCGGGGTCGAGACCTTTTGGGTACCCCTCGATAAGTTTGTTAAACCAAACCGTAGCCAAATCATATTGACTGTTATTAAAATAAGCCATTGCTAAGTACTCAAAAATTTCTTTGGTTTGTTTTCCTGTCCTAACAAGCTTTAAATATTTTGAAATCGCTGGTGAAAATTCGTAATCATCATAATTATTTTGAGCGGTAAAAATATTATTGGTTCGCGGTTTAATTTCTTGGTCAACAAGAGTGGATAAAGAGTCTATTGGTTCCATTATTTCTAACGGATTATTTTCTGCTATCGCCGTTTGAGGGAAAAAAGCAGGACTTTTATTTTCCAACATAAAATTCGTTTGCCTTTGTGAAAATACGGAGTCGATCTGGGTTACGACTTCTTTAATCAAAATTGGATTTTTCTTTTCCTTTAGAAGGGAAGGCTGTGGGGTTTGTTCCTCAACTTTTTCGGGAATCATTCTATCGACTTCATCGTTTTTTGGAGCTGGAGTGGGTTTTGCAATTTCAACAACAGGAAGATTTTGTTGAGCCACTTTTGGCATGGTATCTTTCTTTTTTTGTGAAGTTATCCTCGGGGTTTCAGATTCAATAATCTTAGTTTTTGCAGAAGTTTCTTTTACTGTTTTTAGAGAAGTAGTGTCAGATTTTATTAGTCCTATATTTGGTTTTGATGGAGTTTGTTTTATAACAGATTTATTGGTGTGGAGCAACCAGTAATGATCTTTATCAAAATTGTTGCTGTTAATGAACCTATCGACTTCTTCTTTAGACGCCAGCTGATTTATCGACACCCGATACAATCCACTTGTTTTCTTTAGGACTTTTACTTCTTTAAATCCTTTTTTTGTAAGTTTTCGTTTTAAAATTAACGCATTAAGTTCATATCTGTAAGAACCTACAATAAGTTGTATTGACTGGTCCTGCAATTTTTTTTGAGCGGTCGTTTTTTGCAAAGGCAAAAAAAGAACCAATAACAATATGGTTGTGATATACTTTTTGATATGTAATTCTCTTTTGTTCATATTAAAAAAACCGTGGGGTCAGTATTTTTTTATTTGTTCCTAAATCAATTCTAAAGAAAACTTCGAATGACCCACTCGCATATTTTTTTATTTCAGTAGTAGAAAAATCATAACTAAATCCTATCATTAGAGCGTCCGAAACTTGGATACCTACCATAGAAGTAGTGGCAGAATCTAATCGATTGGCCACCCCAAAAGAAAAATTATTATTGAGTAAAAAGTTTAACGATAAATCCCACTGAACGGGACTCCCCTTTACAACTTTTACCAATGAAGCTGGTTTAATTTTTAGTGATGGTAATGCATCAAAAACATATCCTGCAATAAAGTAAAAATGAATTTTTTCAGAAAAACTTGAAAAAAAACTAGACTCACTTTGAACCAGATTAAAATATTTTTTTTCAAGAAGATTTGGCGCTGATACACCAAGATAATACTTTTGGGTATTGAAAAAAATTCCCGCTCCAATTTGAGGTTGATATTTATTATCTACTGCATAGCCAATGTATGGATCTGTTTCGTCATAAATATTCAAACGGCTAAAATTAATGTCAAAAGAGTTTACTCCTACTTTTAGTCCAAAAGTAAGTTTTGAAAACATGAAGCTTAACGAATACGCGTAATCAATAGCAATATTAATTTCTGTCAAGGGCCCTATTTGATCATTTATTATGGAAAGTCCTAAGCCCATTTTTTCATTCTCACCGATTGGGGTGTCAAATGAAAAGACCGATGTTTTTGGCGATCCCTCAATATCCATCCATTGAGACCTAACCAATGCCTTTAAACTCATTATTCCCCTGTTTCCGGCAAAGGCAGGATTAAAGACCTGTGTCATGTACATGTATTGTGTGTACTGAGCTTCTTGTTGTGCCTCTGCAAAACAAGAGATTAGTCCCAATATAAGAAATAAAAATTTTCTGATATGTCTATTTTTACTCCTAATCATTTTGTAAATACAAATAGCCTACATATTCTTCCTTACCCGGATTATCGGCTCCAGGGAAACTCAATACATAGTAATAAGTCCCTGAAGATAATTTTTCATCTTTGCTGATGGTTACTCTTCCATTTGAAAAGCCTCTAAACGCCTCTGAATTTCCACCTCCAGGGTAACCACCTACTTCGAAAACCAATACCCCCCACCGGTTGTAAATTTGTAAAATATTATCGGGATAATCTTCTATGCCGGTAATAATGAAGTAATCATTTTTTTGATCATTATTTGGAGTAACCAATTCAAATATCTCTATGTTCGAAACATACTCACCATTTAATTCAATCTCTGTAGGGTCGTCCTCTGTATTGTCGTCTTCGTTATCCCCGTCATCGCTGTAGTCAAAGACTTCTCCTTCATAATTTAAGGCGGTACCAACTATCCTTACGCTGTTAAAAATTCCTCCAGAAATAATATCCGCCTGCATAATGCTATAACTCGCATTAAAGACAAGTATTCCACCTGGCGCAATTGAGTTTGCGGAAGAACCAGATGTTGCTGATACTAAGTTTGGATCGGTGGATAAATAAATAGTAGTGCCGTCACCATTGGTCATAAAGTCTTCTATTAATAAGTCATCTATTCTTACATTTCCTTTGTTCTCAACTACGATTGTAAAGATGATTATATCGCCCTCCATCGCAATACCATCATCTCTAATTGTTGTGGATGCTGTCTTTGTGACATCGAGTAATGGATTTGGAGAAATCAATACTTCGGTAGGGTCGTCTTGGGTGTTACCATCCGTGTCGTCTCCGTCATCAGAAATGTCGGACACCGTTATTGACCCGTCCGTGTTTTCAGCAGTTGCCACTACTGTATTAATTATTTTACCCGAATCTGCTGCACTTTGTTCGATTGTGTAAAAAGCTATGTAGGTGGCGCTTTCTCCAATTTTTAGAACTCCTTCTAACGAACCTAGAGTAGATCCCGTAAAGAAAGGACCGTTGGATAAACTAAGTGCGCTTCCACTTCCGTCGGTCATGGTGTCATCAAGTGCCAGATTGGTTAATATTGTGTTTCCTGTGTTTTCAACTGATATTTCAAATGAGATCATATCTCCAGTATCAATCAAATCATCGTTATTGTTATCTATGGATGCTGTTTTGGTTACTTCAATAGAGGGAACTTCTTGTAACATTACAACTGTGGGATCATCGATAGTATTACCATCGGTATCATCTCCATCATCACTTATGTCGGTAATAGATGTTTGTTGATTTGGCCCTGTCGCAGAAGCTTCTACCGAATTGATTATTCTACCTGAAGCAATATCATCATCTTGAATAATATAGAACCCGATGTAAGTTGCCGTTTCGCCTTGTATTAATATTCCTTCTGAAGAGCCTTCCGAAGAGCCTGAAAAGAATGGACCATTACTTAAGTTCAAGGCATTACCATTCCCATCAGTCAAAGTGTCTACAATCTGTAAATCACTTAAAGTTGAGTTTCCTTTATTTTCAATAGTAATGGTATAGGTTATGATATCTCCTGCTCCTGTTTCGTTATCACCATTATCTGTAATTTCTGCCGTTTTGGTTACCTCCATACCAACGTTAGATATAGTAAATATCTCGGTTGGGTCATCACCTATGTTGCCATCGTTGTCATCTCCATCATCACTAATATCAAATACATTTCCTAAATTTCCTGGACTATTACCTCTAAATACAATAGTATTTCTGATGACCCCTGAATCTGCAGCTCGTTGTCCGATAATATAGGTTGCTGAATAGGTTGCTGTTTCTGCTGGAGCAAGAATTCCTTGAACAGAATTTTGAGATGATGAATCAAATGTTGGCTGTGATGTTAATATAAGTTCTCTTCCACTTCCATCTGAAAGTGTATCAACATAAGATAAACCGCTGATAGTGATATTACCTTTATTTTCAACTGTGATGATATAATCAATTCTATCTCCAACATCATTAATTCCATTGTTATTAAGGTCAGTAACAGTTGCTGCTTTCGTTACCTCTATTTTAGGCAATGAAATGATTTCGATCACTGTAGGATCGTCCGTTGTATTTCCGTCAGAATCATCACCATCATCACTTATGTCTGTTACATCATTATTATTTCCTGGGCTAGAAGCGTTTACCGTGACAGTGTTTATTACTTTCCCCGTTCCAGCATCACTGTTTGAAATAACGTAGGTTGCGGAGTAAGTTCCACTTTCACTAGGGTTCAACAGGCCTTCTGACGACCCTTGCGAAGATGTAACAAAGACTGGTCCTGAAGATAACTGAAGAACATTGTTGTTACCATCTTTTAAAGTATCAATCAAAGTTATTGATGAGAGTTGTGTAGCTCCTGTGTTGTTGAGCGTAATCGTATAAACTATAGTATCACCAGCGTTTGTGCTTCCGTCCCCGTTGTCAATGGTATAGGCTGTTTTGGTTGCTTCAATTGATTTATTGGTGTTGAAACTAACCACTGTTGGATCATTTTCAGTGTTGCCGTCGGTATCATCACCATCATCACTTATGTCTGAAACATCGTTGCTATTGCCGGGGCTGCTTCCTGTTACCGTCACGGAATTATTTACACTACTGGAATTAACTGCTGCTTGAGTAATTAAATAAGTTGCATTATAGGTTGATGTCTCTCCAGCTACAATTGAACCCTCTGCGGATCCATTTGAGTTTGATCCAAAGCTTGGACCTGAAGTGAGGCTTAAGGCATTTCCATTTCCATCCGTTAAAGTATCAACTAAACTTAATGTATTGATAGTAACGTTACCAGTGTTTTCAATTGTTATGGTATAGTTAATTGTATCTCCTGCACCATTTACACCATCACCATCATCAGTGATTTGGGATATTTTTGCTACCTCTATTGATTTTAATGGTGCTATTGAAACTACAGTGGAGTCATTCGTTGTGTTCCCATCGGTGTCATCACCATCATCACTTTGGTCAGATACATCATTGGTGTTTCCAGGGCTACTACCTGTTACTGTTACAGTATTTTCGATTTGCTCACTCAAGGAAGCTGAATCAGAAATTAGGTAGCTTGCACTATAGGTTGAAATCTCGTTTTGAACAATTGATCCTTGGGCAGAACCATCGGAGTTTGATACAAAGGTTGGTCCAGAAGTAAGGGTCAATACATTGCCATTCCCATCGGTTAATAGATCTACAAGGCTCAATGAGGTAAGGGTAACATTCCCAGTATTGGCAACTGTGATAGTATAGTTAATGGTATCACCCTCACCGTTAATTCCATCTCCATTATCTGCTAAAGTTGCTGTTTTGGTTACTTCAAGTTCTGGTGCAAGGGAGGTATATACTACTGTAGGATCGTCTGATGTATTTCCATCGGAGTCATTTCCATCATCGGAAGTATCAGTAATATCGTTGGTATTCCCCGGGCTACTACCCGTTACCACTAACGTATTTTGAATCAACCCTGAATCTGCTGCTGCATTAGTGATTACATAACTCGCCGAATAAGTAGCAATTTCACCTGCAACTAGTGTTCCTTGTACAAACCCTGAGGAAGAACTAACATAGTCTGGTCCTTGATCTAGAGTTAATGAAATTCCATTATTGTCAGTTAAATTATCTACTAATGTTATTCCTGTAATGGTTTGTCCGCCAATATTTTCTATGGTTATGGTATAGTTTATGGTGTCTCCTGCTCCATTACTACCATCTCCATTATCTACCACACTAGCCGTTTTGGTAACTTCTAATGAGCCTCCTGAGGTTGTGATAATTACAGTTGGATCATTAGAAGTATTTCCATCGTTATCATCTCCATCGTCACTAATGTCAAATACATTATTAGAATTCCCTTGGCTGCTTGCAGTTACTTGAACCGAATTAATTATTGATTGAGTGTTTGCAGCAAGCTGAGAAATAGTGTAGGTGGCTGTATAGGTTGCAACTTCCCCTACTGCAAGGTTTCCTTGAGCAGAACTAGCATCAGAAGAAGTAAAGACTGGTCCCGTTGAAAGCGCTAATGGATTTCCATCCCCATCGGTTAAATTATCTACTAAAGTAAGATTCGATAAACTAACATTTCCTGTATTCTGTACTGTAATCGAATATACAATTACATCGCCACTATCATTGGTACTGTTTGAATTGGTATCAATTACAGTTGCGGTTTTAGTTGCCTCTACTAGTGGGTTTTGATACAGTAAGGTTTCGGTAATGTCATTAGTTGTATTTCCATCTGAATCAATTCCGTCATCACTTTGATCAGAAACAGAAGATGTGTTTAATGGGTCAGAAGCTACAGCAGTAACTGTATTTATGACTCTTCCCGAATCTACATCACTTTGAACAATGGTGTAGGTAGCCGTGTAGGTAGCTATTTCATTAATATCTAAACTTCCTACACTTGAACCTAAACTTGAATTATTGAAATTCATTGGATCTGAATAACTCAATCTATTGTTGTTCCCATCGGTCAACATATCTGTTAAACTAAGATTGGACAAAGCAACATTCCCTTTGTTTTGAACTGTGATGGTGTACACAATGGAGTCTCCAAGATCGTTATTTCCATTGCTGTTTGTGTCGATTACATTAGATGTCTTTGTGACTTCTAAACCTGAGTTAATATCAAAATAAGTTATCGTTGGATCATTTTCGGTATTGCCGTCAGCATCATTTCCATCATCACTTCGGTCAGATACATCGTTAGTTTGCCCGGGACTACTTCCAACAACATTAACAGTATTAGAAACCAATCCTGTGTTAACATTGTTTTGATTAACAATCAAATATGCGTTGTAAGTTGCTTGTTCTCCTGGAACTAGTACTCCATTGATGGAGTTTTGAGAAGATCCTCCATAGGTTGGCCCATTGGAAAGGTTTATTGAATTTCCATTCCCATCGTTAAGGATATCATTTATCGTAATCCCATTTAGAGTTACATTGCCAGTATTTCTTACACTAATAGAGTAGTTTATTACATCTCCAACTCCTGTTAATCCATCACCATTATCAGTTACTTGACTGATTTTGGTTACTTCAATTGAAGGGGATGATGTAATTGTTGTAACGGTAGGGTCACTAGCTGTGTTTCCATCAGTATCATCCCCATCATCAGAAACATCACTTATGTTTGAATCTCCTGAGAAGGCTGAGACAATAACTTGATTGGACAATCCACCTGCATCAACTACGGCTTGCTCAATGATGTAATAAGCAATATAGTTTGCGGTTTCACTTGCTTGTAAGCTTCCTTCGGCAGAACCTAAATTAGCTCCAATATAAGTAGGTCCAGAAATTAAATCAAGACTAGTTCCATTGTTATCTAAAAATTGATCAAAAATGGAAACCCCCTGGAGGTTTATATTTCCAGTGTTGGTCACTTCTATATCATATCGCACAAAATCTCCTTTCCCCAAGAAACCATCACCATTATCGGTAATAGTAACAGTCTTGGTCGCCTCGATTCCAGGTAAAGCGGTTATACTAACTATCGTTGGATCATCAGTGGTGTTCCCATCACTATCATCCCCATCATCTGAAGTGTCCGTTACATCTCCACTATTCACAGCAGAAGATGCTGTGGCTAATACCGTATTGGAAATAAATCCTGTTCTCTCAGCAACACTACTTACCACATAAGATGCAGCATAGGTTGCGGTCTCTCCAAGGGTCAATGCTCCCTCTGAAGATCCTGCACTGGAGGAAGTAAAGGTTGGTCCGCTTGTCAGTGCTAGTGATCCACCACT
>MDSY01039378.1_pt1 | contig 23548 bp, 15 predicted proteins | sample 811131 | NCBI WGS metagenome assembly MDSY01 (sample SAMN05326643, study PRJNA326480) | marine metagenome | isolation source: seawater | place: Atlantic Ocean: South West | collected 2010 | reverse complement strand
GCCGTTAGAACGGCACTTTCAATTCAGTCGGGATGAGTGGATTCGAACCACCGATCTCGCGCCCCCCAGACGCGCACTTTAACCGGACTAAGCTACATCCCGGATCGGAGCGTAAAAATATGAATTTGTGAGGAACAAGCATAGGAATTAGATTGTTCTTATTTGTAATTTTACAATATGAACAAGTTTAAAACTTGGATTGGTGCCATGAGGTTGAGAACATTACCTCTATCTCTTTCTGGAATTATCGTTGGATCAGCGCTTGCCGGTTTATTGGGCCAATGGGATTCATGGATCTTTTTGGCTGCGATGTCGACTACGGTACTTTTTCAGATTTTATCAAATCTTGCGAATGACCTGGGTGATAGTCAAAAGGGTACAGATAATGAGCATCGCGTTGGACCTGCACGTGCAGTTCAATCTGGGGAAATTTCTTTGCTAGAAATGAAAAGAGGAGTCATTGTTTTCGTTGTTTTATCTTGTATATCTGCTGCTGGATTAATCTACTTGAGCCTACCTAACCTCACCAATAATTTATTAATGTTCTATGGGCTTTTAGCCCTTTTATCTGTGCTTGCTGCAATGCTATACACACTAGGAAAGTCTGCTTATGGTTATTCAGGACTTGGAGACATAATGGTATTTCTGTTTTTTGGTTTTGTTAGTGTTTTGGGCGTTTTTTCACTTTATGGTTTGACTTTTGAGTGGCTGACTGTTCTTCCTGCTATTACGATTGGTTCTTGGAGTGCTGCAGTTCTAAATTTAAATAATATGCGCGATGTTTCTAACGACGAGGCTTCAGGGAAACGTACGATGGTTGTAAAAATGGGATATCAAAGGGCCAAGTATTACCATGTTACTTTGCTTTTTTTAGGTTTTATATCGTGGTTATGGTTCATATTAGTAATTGGAGCGGTTTCATGGAGTTTTCTTCCTGAGATTGCTTTATTGCCAACTTTTTTTATCCCAGTTCATTTGAAATATGTTTTTTCAGCGCCTGAACCGCGAGTACTAGATAGCGAGCTTAAGAAACTGGCTTTCATGACATTTTTTTCGGCACTTTTATTCGCGATTTCTTTGTTGATTATCCATTAATTAGATTTCATTAAATCTCTTTATCAAGGCTTTCATTGTGTGAGATAATTCAGTAAATTTGCATCACCTTAAATTAAAACAATTAACATGAATATATTAGTTTGTATAAGCAAGGCTCCTGATACGACATCAAAGATTTCTTTTTCCGAAGGGAATACAAAATTTGATGAAAATGGAGTTCAGTTTGTAGTAAATCCTTACGATGAGTGGTATGCGTTAGTAAGAGCTCTTGAATTGAAAGAAGCTGGAGGCGGACAAGTGACAATCATCACTGTTGGTGGTATTGCTGACGATGCTATTATTAGAAAAGCACTCGCAATCGGTGCCGACAATGCCGTGCGTATTGATACGGAGCCAAAAGATGCATATAATGCAGCTATGCAAATTGCGGCATATGCTAAGGAAAATTCTTTTGATCTTATTTTGACAGGAAAAGAGACCATTAATTATAATGGTTCTCAGCTGGGTGGAATGCTCGCAGAGGGCTTAGATTTACCATTCTTATCCTTGGCGACTAAGCTCGATGTTTCAGGATCAACGTTAACAGCAGAAAGAGAAATTATTGGGGGAGTTCAGGTAGTCGAAGTTGAGGCACCAGCTGTAATTAGCTGTGCTAAAGGAATGGCAGAGCAAAGAATCCCCAACATGCGTGGAATTATGGCAGCACGAACGAAGCCGTTGACTGTTGTTCCAGCGAAAGAAATCGATGATTTAACGACTTTCGTTTCATATGAAATGCCTGGAGAGAAATCAGCGGTCAAAATGATTGATCCAGAAAGAATGGACGAGCTTGTTTCGTTGCTTCACAGCGAAGCTAAAGTAATTTAAGTAAAAAATTCAACAAATGATATTAGTATATATAAATTCCGAAAATGGCATTTCCAAAGCGTCTTACGAAGCGATAACTTATGACAATAAACTTGGTGATGTAGTTGCTTTGAGTAATGGCACATTGTCAAATGATGAACTCTCATCAATGGGTCGTTATGGCGCTACAAAAGTATTAGTTGATCGTGCCGTGAATGGCGCTGATCAGCAACAGATTGTTAGAATGATTGCAGAAGTTGCGGGTTCAGAGAATGCAGACACGGTTGTTTTTGTTCATGACCTTTCTGGTAAGGCCGTAGCACCAATGCTATCTGTTCGTATGAATGCAGGATTGGTTTCTGGTGCAATTTCTTTGCCGGATGATTCTGGTTCAATTGCCGTAAATGTTTTCTCCGGAAAGGCGATTGGAAAGGTGAAGGTAAATTCTGCCTCAAAGATTATTTCCTTGCTCCCGAATAGCTTGCCGCCAGAAGAGGTTGGCGAAAACTGTTCCGTTGAAGAGGTATCTACCCAACCAGGTGAAGCTAGAATTAAAGTACTTTCTACCAAAAAACCAGAAGGAGAAATTCCATTGCCTGAAGCAGAGCTTGTAGTTTCTGCGGGTAGAGGATTGAAAGGCCCTGAAAATTGGGGTATGGTTGAAGAATTGGCAGAGAAGTTAGGAGCTGCAACAGCTTGTTCGAGACCTGTAGCAGATATAGGCTGGAGACCGCATCATGAACACGTTGGTCAAACAGGTGTGGCAATTCGACCAAATTTATACATTGCAATTGGTATCTCTGGAGCGATTCAGCATTTGGCAGGTGTAAACGGTTCAAAGGTCATTGTCGTTGTGAATACAGATCCTGAGGCACCTTTCTTTAAAGCTGCTGATTATGGTATCGTTGGTGATGCTTTTGAGGTAGTGCCTCGACTGAATCAAGCCATAGAGAAGTTTAAAGCATCTTAAAAACCCTATATTAGTGTAGCTTTATAGCCTCAAATATGCAAAAAGTAAGATTAGAGATTTCCGGAATAGCCTATAGCCAGACGCAGTCAGGTTCTTATGTTTTGACCTTATCAGAGGCTTCAGGGAATAGGAAATTACCTATTGTTATTGGAGGGTTCGAGGCTCAAGCAATTGCTGTAGAATTAGAAAAAATGATTCCGAACCGTCCTTTGACACATGATCTAATTAAGGCGTTTTGCGTCTCTTTTGATGTAGCGATAAAGGAAGTCCTCATTTATAAATTTGTTGAAGGTGTATTTTACGCTAAGCTCATTTGTGAAAGAGATGGCGTTTTGACGGAAATTGATTCTAGAACCTCCGATGCTATCGCTGTTGGGGTACGTTTCAATAGTCCGATATACACCTTTTCTAATGTTTTAGAAGATGCAGGAATCACGAGGGATCAAGAGGATGCTTTTGAAAGTGACTCACTAATCAGCCAAGACGACGATACATTGGAACTGGAAGACGCAACAACCAGCTATTCCTCTAGTTCAATGGAGGAGCTAGAAAAACAACTTCAAGATGCTCTTGAAAAAGAGGATTATGAGCTTGCTTCGAAACTAAGAGATGAGATTAAAAAACGAGATCTATAAGTTACTTTTAAGTATATTTTGTTGTGTTTCCCTCTCAGGTTTCACAACAGCCGCTCAACAGAATCATTTTCAAGATGAGGAATATTACCGTTCAGGTAAAAAGCTAACACTCTCAAAAACGGGAGTGTTTGAAAATACTGATTACGAATTAATTTCATTGAAATCTGGTGTTTGGCGCATATCAAACGATACGATACACTTTTCTGCTGTGGCCAATGTTGAGGATGTTGAATTGTTAGAGAAAACATTTTCTATAACGTATCATTCAGATAATAAACTTACCCTTACGGGTGAGAATGGCAGGTTCTCTTACCACGATTATGCGAGTGCATTCAAGCAATCAGGATTTCCTTATTCCTCCTTATTTAGGGGAGCTTTAGGAATGTTTTTCCTATTTGGAGTCGCATATCTTTTAAGTAGAAACAGAAAAGGCATCAACTGGAGTCTGGTTGTAAAAGGGTCTATTCTCCAGCTTGTTTTAGCTGTTTTTATTTTGAAGGTTCCTTTTGTTAGCGGTATTTTTGATTGGTTGGCTAAGGCCTTTACCAAGGTTATTGATTTTTCGCATGATGGTGCGATATTCTTATTTGGTTCGGCAGGAGAAATGCCCCCAATGTTGGAAAATTTTGCTTTTTGGATTCTTCCTACAGTTGTTTTTGTTTCTGCCTTATCAAGCCTATTATATTATTTTGGTATTCTTCAGTTTGTCGTGAAGAAAATGGCCTGGGTAATGAATAGGTTCCTAGGCATATCTGGTTCTGAAAGTGTTGCTGCTGCCGCTAATGTATTTGTTGGACAAACGGAGGCTCCACTTCTTGTAAAGCCTTATTTAGATCGAATGACAAGGTCTGAAATGTTGTGTTTAATGGTAGGAGGAATGGCAACAATAGCTGGTGGTGTTCTTGGTGCTGTTGTCGGTATTTTGGGTCAGGGAGACCCGGCTATGGAGCTGTTCTATGCCAAACATTTATTGACTGCTTCGTTAATGTCGGCACCTGCAGCAATAGTTTTCGCAAAAATATTGCTTCCTGAATCTGAAAAAAATCAACAAAGACCTTGATGTTTCAAAAGACAAAATTGGCGTAAATGCATTGGAAGCTATCACATCAGGCACGACAGATGGATTAAAACTTGCTGTAAATGTTGGTGCTATGCTGTTGGTGTTTACTAGTCTTATAGCGTTACTCAATTATTTTGTGTTTAAAATAGGAGATTGGACTTCTTTAAACGCGCTTATTGAATCTGGCGGAATGTACGACAGGCTTAGTTTTGAGAGTATTTCTGGCTACTTGCTTTCCCCTTTGGCGTGGGTTTTAGGTGTAGAGTGGCAAGATGCCATGTATTTTGGGCAATTGTTGGGTGAAAAGACAATTATTAATGAGTTTATTGCCTATCCTCATTTGGGAGATATTCAAGATGAGCTATCAAACAAAACGATAATTATGGCGACGTATGTACTTTGTGGTTTTGCAAACATTGTCTCCATTGGTATTCAAGTTGGTGGAATTGGGATCTTAATACCCAATAAAAAGTCTATGCTTGCCCGTCTTGGATGGCTTGCTTTGATCGGAGGCACCTTGGCCTGCATGTCTACCTCAGTATTAGCAGGTATGCTTTATTGATTTATTTTAAGGAAAAAAGGTCTTTTACTCCTAGTGTTCTGTCAATTGTATACGCTTCCCCATATTTAACGCCAAGTTCTCTTCCCAAGCTTAACATTCTACCTTCTAAATAATCGAAAAATTCTTCTCCTGAAATAGGGGTTTTAGGCTCTTTGGAGCTCGGATCGAAAAATTGGCTATCATAACATTTAATGAGCTCAATCTTTTCTTTTCCTGTTTCGCTGACATCTAAGATTACATCAGGCGTCAAGTAATAGTCCTGAACATAATGCAACAACATTTTAGGGCGAAAAGCTTCTTGAAGAATTCCATCCATTTTTGTTTCAATTTTACGCAAGCCAGAAAGGTAGCTTGCTTCAGCGACTAGTTTTGCTCCCTTTGCATGGTCTGGATGGCGATCATGTATAGAATTAGCAAGAATCAGTTCAGGTTGATATTTCCTGATACATTCAATAATTTTTAGCTTATTTTCTTGAGAGTGTGCGATAAATCCATCCCCCATTTTTAGATTTTCTCGAATCTTTAGGCCCACAAATTCAGCTGCTTTATTCGCTTCTTTGTATCGCTTTTCAGTCGAGCCACGTGTTCCTAGCTCTCCCTCTGTAAGGTCTATGATTCCAATTGACTTTCCTTCTTTGGCATATTTGAGTAATGTCGCTCCAGTTGATATTTCAACATCATCGGGATGAGCACCAAAAGCAAGAATATCTAATTTCATTTAGTCTAAATGTACATAACTTTCAACGCTCGGACAAGCACAAATGAGATTACGGTCTCCAAATGCATTGTCTACTCTTCGCACTGGCACCCAGTATTTGTTTTCTATTAAATAAGATAAGGGGTATGCTGCTTCCTGAGGAGAATATGGGTGGTTCCAATTTTTGTTGATGATACAATTTGCGGTATGCGGTGCGTTTTTCAACAAGTTATCTTCTTTATCGGAGTGTCCATTTTCAATGTCTCTAATCTCTTCTCTGATTTTAATCATTGCATCAATGAAACGATTTAGCTCCTCTAAGTCTTCTGATTCAGTAGGCTCAATCATCAATGTGCCTGCTACAGGAAAGGATACAGTAGGCGCATGGAATCCATAATCTATAAGTCTTTTGGCTATATCTGCCACTTCAACTTCTGCACTTTTTTTGAAGGCACGGCAGTCCAGAATCATTTCGTGTGCAACAGTACCGTTTTTACCCTTATATAGAATAGGGTAGTGGTCCTCTAGCTTTTTTGCGATGTAATTGGCATTTAATATTGCAATTTCTGTAGATTCAGTCAAACCTTTTGCGCCTAGCATTTTGATGTAACCGTAAGAAATCAATAGAATTAACGCGCTTCCATAAGGTGTTGCCGAAACTGCATGTATGGCATGCTCTCCGCCGGATTTAACTAAAGTACTACCGGGAAGGAAAGGTTTTAGATGTGCAGCAACACCGATAGGTCCCATACCTGGACCACCACCGCCATGAGGAATGGCAAAGGTTTTATGCAGGTTTAAATGACATACGTCTGCGCCAATATTTCCAGGATTAGTTACCCCTACTTGAGCATTCATATTTGCTCCATCCATGTATACTTGTCCTCCATTGTCATGAATGATACCTGTAATTTCTTTTATTGCCTCCTCAAAAACACCGTGGGTCGATGGATAAGTTACCATCAATCCTCCTAGCGTATCTTTGTTTTCTTCAGCTACCTTTTTCAGCTCCTCAATATTAATATTTCCGTTTTCATCACAACTTGTAACCACAACCTGAAAACCAGCCATAACTGCAGAAGCAGGATTTGTCCCATGCGCTGATGAAGGGATAATCATTATTTTTCTTTGTAAATCTCCTCTTGATTCGTGATAAGCTCTAATCACCATTAATCCCGTGTACTCTCCCTGTGCGCCCGAATTAGGCTGTAGTGACATACCTGCAAAACCTGTGCATTCGCAAAGCGCATCGCTGAGCTCTTCAAACATCGTGTGGTACCCCAGTACTTGATTTAAAGGTGCAAATGGATGTAGGTTACTGAAAGAAGGGTTGGTAATCGGAATAAGCTCACTAGCTGCATTTAATTTCATAGTACATGAACCCAGAGGAATCATACTATGCACCAATGATAAATCCTTATTCTCAAGTTTTTTCAAATAACGCATCATTTTGGACTCAGAATGGTAGCTGTTAAATATGGGTTGCGTAAGCACGTCATCTGTCCGTTTAAAATTCGCGGGAAGAGAAATCTTATCACCTTGATTTTTAGCATCTGAATCATTCAATTCTTTGAATAAACTTAAGATCAAAGCCACATCCTCCTCTGTGTGCGGTTCAGCAAAGCTAATTGTTACATCACTTTCATTTGTGTAGTAAAAATTCAGCTCGTGAGATTCAGCCAATGATTTGAGTTTCTCACAATTCACTTCCCTTACCCATACGGTATCAAAAAACGATTCAGAGCCTAGTTTGAAGCCTAAATTTTTTAATCCCGATGCGAGCACATTTGCTAGACCATTGACGTGACCCGCAATATTTTTAATTCCTGTAGGTCCGTGATAAACAACATACATGCTTGCCATTACAGCCAGTAAGGCTTGTGCAGTGCATATATTTGATGTCGCTTTTCCTCTTTTTATGTGCTGCTCCCTTGTTTGGAGTGCCATCCTGAGTGCTGTATTGTTGTCTGAATCCTTGGATATACCTATGATTCTTCCAGGCATATTTCGCTTGAATGATTCTTTAGCGGCAAAATACGCGGCATGTGGACCACCGTATCCCATTGGCACACCAAAGCGTTGGGATGAACCCAAAACAACATCTGCTCCAAAATGACCTGGTGCTTTCAGTAAAGCTAGGCTCAGAATATCAGCCGCTACAGCTACTTGCAAGGAATGACTTTTTAATTTTTCAATCCTTTTTTCAAGGTCACAAATGTGTCCATGAACATCAGGGTATTGGAGGATTGCTCCAAAATACGAATCGTCAATAACACAGTTGTCAATATCATCAATAATCAACTCAATACCTAAATTTTTGGATCGGCCTTTAACGACATCTAAAGTTTGGGGGAGCGCATATTTATCGATTAAGAATTTAGTTTTTCCTGCTTTCACATCTGCCCGAGAACGGCCGTTGTAAAACATGAGCATAGCCTCAGCAGCAGCCGTCGCCTCATCGAGAAGAGAGGCATTCGCAATCTCCATTCCTGTTAGGTCCAAAACCATTGTTTGAAAATTCATTAAGGCTTCTAGTCTTCCTTGAGAAATTTCTGCTTGGTAAGGCGTGTAAGCAGTATACCATCCTGGATTTTCAAGAACATTTCTTAAGATTACGGACGGAGTAATGGTCTCATGATATCCAATACCAATAAATGATTTGAACACCTTATTTTTTGATGCCAACGCAGACATATGAATCAAAAAATCATTTTCGCTCATGGCATCTTCGATTTTCAAATCAGTAGACATGCGGATTTGTGATGGAACTGTTTGACTAATAAGTTCTTCAATTGAAGACACCTCAATAGCCTCCATCATTTGTTGTTTTTCAGAAGGGGAAGGGCCTATATGTCGGCTCGAAAATGGACTCATGAAAAGGGATGTTAATTATCGTTTTGCAAATATACTCTAACTCACTAAAACAACAATTCTATTCGAAAAGAGTTTATGGTTTTTGCGATTTTGCAATTTCTTTTTGCTGATAAGCACGAACACGGTTTTTTGCATTGATTTGTATGTCTTTCCAAAATAGATTTACATCACCAATATGATAGTCATCAAGTGTCCATGCCATAGACCGAAAAGGAACTTTTGGAAGACTAATCCAAACAGCGCCATTTTCTAAATGTGTATGAAAGGATTTTATATACATTTTGTCGTCCCAAAAAAGAAATCCTTGATGTAACTCGCGGCTCGCATATTTTTGTTGGTCCCAAGTAACGGGGTTTATTGTTACTGTTCCTTCATACCAATTTTTGAATTTTTTCGTTTTATACCGTCGCTTAAAGGTATTCCAGCTTACGAATCCCCCAGTTTGAATGTCACTTTTTAAAAATGGTATTGTTTCAAATTCATTTTCTTGAATTCCTATACCTGGCAGATAAGCACAAATCAGCTGTTCTTGCAGTTTTTTTCCATCAAAAAATTCTTTCAGCAAAAGCATACCATGTGTAGAACCTTGGCTATGCCCTGCTATAATTATGGGGCGTCCATTATTGTGATATTCGAGATAATAAATAAAAGCTTGTTTAACATCATTGTATGCCCTCAATAATGCTTTTCTACCCCCACTCTCTAACTCTGTGTAGCTCCGAATATGGGCTTGCGTGTAATTGGGTGCATAAGTTCTCCCTGACTCAGCCCAAGCAGAACTTTGAAGGCGTGTTACGAGCAGGGCTTTCTTTTGCTGCTCATCATCGTCAATAGAAACATTCCAATTTTCGTTTTTTTTGTCAGTGAAAACGGTTGGATAAATGTAAAATACATCTGCATAAGAAATTAGAGCGGAATCTTTAATATATGGATCTAGTATCTTCTGATTGTCTTCGGGTAATATCAACCAATGTTCAGGGTTGGAATAATCGGCCTTTATTTGTCCATTCAACGTAAATTGTTGAATAAATATCAATGAAATCAGAAGAATACGTAACACAAGAAACTATTTTTGTATCAAATTTAAATTATGTACCGCAAAAATAAATCATTTCTTGCCATCCTCTTTTTGTTTAACATTTTTTATACGTACGCACAGCATTTAGATTCATTGGATGTGGACTCAACCAAATTAGATACTTTAAAATCAAGCAATTGGAAGTTGAAGTCACTTCACTCCTTGAACGGTACACAAAGCTCATTTGTCAATTGGAATGCCGGAGGTAGAAACAATATTTCTCTAAATGCCTCAATTCGGGCAAGTGCAAATTTTAATAAAGAAATGTGGAGTTGGTCTAATGATCTGTCATTGGCTTTTGGAGGGATAAAATATTTGGACGAATCTGAAGTTTTTATGTATCAGAAAACCGATGATAAAATTGATTTATCATCAATGGCGGGTATTCGTATTTCTAAAAAGTTTTTGATAAGTCTGAATGCAGGGTTTAAAACCCAATTTGCGGATGGTTTTAATTATCCTAATGATTCCATTGCAATTTCGAAGTTTATGGCACCTGGTTATATGAATCTTGCCTTGGGTACTGATTATGTTAAGGATGCTAACTTCTCTGTTTTCGGTTCGCCTTTCGCAGCCAAAACAACTTTTGTAATGGATGATTCTTTATCTCAGATCGGTTCATTTGGAGTAGAGAAGGGAGAAAGAGTTCGTCATGAATTTGGTGCTTTTATAAAGTTGAAATGGAATGCAGCGCTTATGAAAAATATAGAGATGAAGTCAAAGCTTGAGCTTTTCAGCAATTACTTGAACAATCCTCAAAATATCGATGTGAATGCGGAGCTAGTTTTTGTTTTTCGGGTAAATTCATTGTTCTCAGCAACTGCACAGTGGAATTTGATTTATGATGATGATATTCAAATTCGCGATATCAATGGGAATGTTGGTCCGCGAACTCAATTTAAGTCTGTTATAGGGATAGGGATTTCGTATAAACTAGAAAATTAAAGTATTGTTACTTTCAATAATATTTGACGTTTATTTTAAATAACTCCACGCAGCAAAATGGCTAGTTTTGTTGCCTTGTCCCATTTGAATGACCTTTATCGATTTTGGTTTGTATGACCGCTTTTTTAAATCCGGATTGTATACTGCTAATTTCAAAAAATCATATTCCCTTTTAAATGGGTTCTGGTCATAAATTTGATCCTGGGCTTTTCTCCTTTTCCTCTTTCTCTATTGCACGTGCCTCTGTGAGGGCAGATGAAATCATCCCTGATGGTATAGCGATAATACCTAGTCCAATCATGAGAATAATAAATGTAAAGATTCTTCCACCAACAGTAATAGGAACAATATCACCATAGCCGACGGTCGTTAATGTCACTACCGACCACCATAGACTTGAAAAAATTGAAGAGAATGATTCAGGTTGAACACTGTTTTCAAAATAGTAGATACCTACGGCAGACAAGTAGAATAAAATTAAGGATACCGTACTAAACATAATGAGCTCCTGTTTGATCATCATAAATGCGTTTTGAAATCGACGAATGGCTTTATTGTAACGTATGAGCTTTATTAAACGAAATAGTCGAAGAAACCTTAAAACTCTTGCAGAACGTAGGTCAAAACCTAAAGTCAAATAAAATGGAAGAATAGCCAAAATATCTATGATTCCATAAAAACTAAAGATGAATTTTAACTTACTCTTGGCGATGTACAATCGAATAAGGTATTCTAATGAAAAAATAACGATGCAGATGAGCTCAAATGTTTCCAAATAGTTGATGATTTCGGTTTCTAAATCGGGTAGCGTTTCAATTGTGAATGAGGCAATAGACAATAAAATTAAAACTTGTATTACGTAATCAAAATATAGACCAGCTTTTGATTCTCGTGTTTCAACGATTTTGTCAATTTTATCTTTCATGGTGCGCTAAAATATTGAATTTATACAAAATTGACCCTTTTTCAAAGCTAAATTATTGGTTCAGGCCAATTAAATTCCTTCTTCTCTCAAGGTTTAATTTTATACATTTACGCCTTAACAATTCCTTAATATGAAATTAACAAGAACTGTTTATTTCTTAATGGTAATACTTTGTTCGTGTTCAACAGATACTGAGCTAAATAAACATTTGTATGTTATTTGCAGTGCTGAAAATATTTCCGGAAATAAATTTCAAGAGGGAGCGCATTACTTTTTCAATGCGAAATGTAGAACGGACGATTATAGTCGAACAGGTAGTTATGGATTTAAATTGAATAAAGCTCAACAGTATGGCCCCTCTTTACGTATCGATTCTATTAAGCAGGGTGATGTTGTATATGCCTCTGTATACAGAAGAAAAGGTAGTGCTAGTGCGAAACTTGTTATTGCCTCAAAAGACGAAGTACAGTATGAGAGTAATGAAATTTCGCTTGAGGAAAAAGTAGAATGGGAGCTTGTCAAATGTAGCTTTGTAGCAAAAAAAGATTATGAGTATGTTACTGTTTATCTTTGGAACCCTTTAAAAGAAGTTGCCTACCTGGATGATCTTTCAATCGATTGTTTTAGACAAAATACAAAGCCTAAAGGAATTGCAGAAAAGGATATCCTCAGAATCGAAATTCCTCAAAACGCTTTGGACAGCATCATCGAATTTAGGGACCGCGCACTCAGCCGAGAGGTAATTACCTCTGATTTAAAAACCTATTTTAGAGCTGCTGTTACTGTTGATGGCCAGCAAATGCCTGTTTCATTGCGTTTAAAAGGAGACTGGGTGGACCACTTAGAAGGTGAAAAATGGTCTTTTCGAATCAAATTTAAGGGCAGAAATGCTTACCATGGGATGAAAAAATTCTCAATTCAAGATCCGCATACGCGTTCATTTATGATGGAGTGGTTTGGTCACAAACTTTTTGAGAAGGAAGACATTCTTACTACGCGGTACCAGTTTAAGGTGGTGTACATAAATGGCGTGAATAGGGGGGTTTATGCACTCGAGGAACACTTTGATAAGCGTCTTTTGGAATATCGAAAACGTAGAGAGGGCCCAATTGTTAAGTTTGACGAAAACGGTGTCTGGCAAGGATATTATGACCAACAAAAATATCAGCGTGGTTTTAAGAAATTCCCCTATTTGGAATCAGCTGAAATTTTGCCATTTAGTAAAAAAAGAACGAGAAAAAACCCTGTCCTTCTCAGTCAGTTTCTTTTAGCGCAGAGCCACATGTCAAGGTTTAGGAATCTCGATACGACATTTCAAGAGTATTTAGATCTCGATAAAATGGCACGCTTTATTGCGCTTTGTGATGTTATGAATGCAACGCATGGCTTAATCTGGCACAATCAGCGAAACTACCTAAATCCTGTAAATGGACTTCTTGAACCAGTGGCTTACGATTGTTTTTCTGGTCAGCCATCCATCCATTATGAGCTACTTGGTATAGCTCCGTTATGGCGTGAGGAAGATGATTTTTCAAGCTTTGATGCACTTTTTTTAAATCAAGAGTTTAACCAATTGTACATAAAGTATTTGAAGATATTCTCATCCAAAGATTATATGGAAGAATCATTTCAGACTCTTGAAAAGGAAATTCGCTATTATGAAAAACTTTTAAGTCATGAATATCCTTTATATTATTTGAATAAGGATTATTTTCTCCTTAATCAGTACAACGTAAGAGAAAAAGTAAAGAAATACGAAAACCAACCAATAGTCAATAGAAACATTTCTAAAAAAGAACGTTACATTAACACGGTCCAGAATGTTGTTTTTGATGAGGTTGCATTGAAGGTTTATACAATAGAAGCAGATTCTATATCTGGGAAATTTCAATTTGAAAATTACTTGCTTTCACCGATTGAAATTATTGGTTACTCAACGAAATTAAACAAGAATCTGATTTTTCCTTTTGACCAAGTAATTGAATTGGCAGCCTTCGCAGCTGATGCCGATAAAAAGACGAAAGGTTTTTCTTTTAAACCAAGAAGAGTTTATTTCAAAACGAGATTCACAGGAGATTCATTGCATTCCGTTAAGGTAAGTCCTTTCCCGCCTGTTGTACACAAATCAATTATGAATTTTGAAAATAGTGAGATTTCTAAAGCATTTTACAATGAATATGACGAGGTGAGGTTTAAGGCCAATGGTATTTATAATTTTAACAAAACAGTATACATTCCAACTAATAAAAAGTTAGTTATTGAGGACGGAGTAAAGCTGAGGCTTAGCAATGGTGCTCGATTTGTTTGCTACGGCCCAGTTGAAATGCTCGGTATAGCAGATAATCCAATTAAAATTGATGGAATTGGAGTGAAAGGCGGTGGGGTTGTCATGTTTCCAAATAGAGATTCTGTTGTAATGAGTCATGTGATATGCAACAACTTAACAGATGCGAATACTAATACATGGGCATTAACCGGGGGGGTGACCATTTATGAAGGTCAAGTAAGCCTCAGCAATTGTTCTTTTATCAATGCAAGAAGTGAAGATGCCTTAAATCTAATCCGTTGTAATTTTGAAATCAATGGAATTTTAGTCGACAAAACGTACTCAGATGGTTTCGATGCGGATTATTGCAAGGGAAAGTTGAAAAACTCCATATTTCGAGCAACGGGAAATGACTGTATTGATTTTTCAGGAAGTGAAATTGATATTGAAGCCTGCGAAATATTTGATTCCGGAGACAAAGGTATCTCAGGAGGCGAAAACTCTATTTTAAATGTTCGGAATTGTAGCATAAATAAAGCTTCAATAGGTATCGCTTCTAAAGATAAATCAGTTGTACAGGTTCAGCATACACATCTCGAAAATTGCGATTTTGCATTTGCTGCTTACCGCAAGAAAGCCGAGTTTGGACCAGCTCAGATCGATGTAGAATCATCTACCCTCAAAAACATTCAAAATCCATACCTCATTGAGCAGGATTCTGAAATAAAGCATTTGGGAAAAATTAACATTGGAACGGATATATTTAATATTGATTCGATGTATCAGTCTTTTAAAAAAGCCGGGCTTTAAGAAAACCACACATCGTTTATCACCTCTTTTTTCATGAATTGATTCACGCGCTCAATGATGACCTGCTTGCCGGCATGAAGTTCTTCCCTCATTACTGAAGAATCAATTTTAAGATGGAGCTTTTTGTTCTTAATCTTGAGGCTTTTGGTTCTATATGCAATGGCTTTTCCCATTAATTCTGGCCATGCATCGTTAAGGTCAAATTCCTTCATTTTATCGTCTAAACGATACGCCTTCATGAGCTTTTCAATAACATCTCCTAAGGGTTGTTCTTTGCGTGCTCTGCGATTATCAGGATTGTAAGCCATATTGTAAAATTAGCTAGAAATTTCATTAACATCTCCTTCAGTGACCTCAAATAATTTTGAGGGTACTTTTAAAGACTTAAGCAATGCTTTCATTCGGTCCTCGTCTGTGTCAGAGACCATCACCTGTCCAAAATAATCTTGTGTAACAAGTGCAACTAATTTTTGAACACGCCGTGCATCGAGTTTATCAAAAATATCGTCTAAAAGCAAAATAGGATTCGTTTTCTTTTGCGCTTTCAACCAATCAAATTGAGCTAAACGCAGTGCAATAACAAAAGACTTTTGCTGACCCTGAGATCCAAATTTTTTAATTGGGTGTCCCTTGATGTTAAAAATTAAATCGTCTTTGTGTGTTCCAACATTCGAGTATTGTGCGTAGCTATCTTTTTTGTGATATGCGATAAGCAGTTTAGCGAAATCCTCATTACTCAACTGGGATTTATAGTCGATTGAAATCTTCTCATCTTCTTTGCCTATTTCATGGTAGAATTTTTGAAAAACAGGGATAAATGAGTTTAGAAAATTTTTCCTTTTTTCATGAATAAAAACGCCTAGTTTGACCATTTGAGTATCCCAAACTTCAATAGATTCAAGATCGAACAGTCGATGTTCTCCCATGTTCTTTAGCAATGCATTTCTTTGCGAAAGCACCTTTTGATAGGATTGAATTGTATGCAAGTATATGGGGTCTACTTGTGAAATGATACCGTCCATCCATTTTCTACGAAGCTCACTTCCTTCGTTAATTAAATCTCCGTCATAGGGAGAAATGAAAACAACAGGAAATTTACCAATATGATCAGCAAGCTTTTCGTATTCTTTTTTATTGAGCTTTATCTTCTTTTTCGCACCTAACTTATAGGAACAAGAAATTTGATTTGAATTATTGTTTATATTCCATGTCCCATTGATGTGAAAAAAGGAGCTGTCGAACATAATGTTTTGTTTGTCAATAGGATTGAGGTAGCTCTTACACATACTCATGTAGTGAATGGCATCTAGCACATTCGTTTTTCCACTTCCGTTACTACCAACAAAGGCGTTTAGCCCGCTTATAAACTGAATTTCAGTGCTTTGGTGATTTTTAAATTGAATCAAATGGATACGCTCAAGGAACATAATTTAAAATTAAGGAAAGCAAATGGTTTTAAAGACTTGCAAAACTATTTTTATCTTGATTTATATTGCTTATATTTCGGTGATAAGAAGATTTAAATGTTAAGACTTTCCTTTGCTCTTTTGGCATGCGTTATGGTTATGAATTTATTTGGCCAAACGTACAACATGTCCAGTACGACTATAAATACCTGTTCAGGAATATTTTATGATTCGGGGGGTTCATCCGGAAGTTATGCGAATAATCAATTATTGACGATGACTTTTTGTTCCTCAGCACCTGGGGCAAATATAGTTATGGATTTTACGAGTTTCGGTGTTGAGAATGGTTGGGATTTTCTCACGGTTTATGATGGGTCTAATTCTAGCTCACCTCTAATAGGAACATTTACAGGTATTATACCTCCAGGTATAATTTCCTCTACAAATGGTTGTTTGACCTTTGTATTCGATTCTGATTTTTCAATTACGGATAGCGGTTGGATGGCAAGTATCTCTTGCACCGTGCCTTGTCAGGATGTTGTTGCGAGTGCAGATTTCAATCCCGCTCCTAGTGGTGATGGGATTGTTTATTTATGTAAAGGTGATCCACTAACAATGGATGGAATTGCAAGCTATCCTAACAATGGGGCAGAATATACTCAGTCGGATGCTTCTTCTACTTTTGAATGGAGTACTCAAGATGGCACAAACGATATTGGTCAAAATACGACACATATATTTAATAGTGCTGGTGCTTATCTAATTGAACTAGGGATAACAGATGTGAATGGTTGTGAAAGCAATAATCCTTCTCAATTAGTTTATGTTGGAACAAGTCCCATCTTTAGCTCAAGTCCATCTAACCCATCTGAACTTTGCGAAGGTACTCAAGGGACATTATTCGGTATTGCGAACGAAGTAGAATTCACTCAAAATTGTACACCACCACCACCACCATACTTGGCTCTTCCCGATGGTAGTGGAGTGTCCTATTCAACCTCAATTTCCTTGAATTGCTTCGGGCCAGGACAAACCTTAGATAACATCAACGATTTATTAGATATATGCGTAAATATGGAACATTCGTATATGGGAGATTTGGATATCATGATCGAGTGTCCTTCCGGTCAGCAGGTCACGCTTGTTGATTATCCTACAGGAGGAGGAACTTATTTGGGTATTCCTGTGGATGATGACGCTACACCGGAAGTGCAGGGAACAGGATTTGATTATTGTTGGTCACCAACCGCTTTGAATGGAGCTTGGGCGAACAATATTGGAGGAACACTTCCTGCAGGAACTTATGCTTCAGCTTTGCCTTTGACTGGTTTGATAGGCTGCGAAATGAATGGCGATTGGACTTTAAATATAGTAGATAATTTAGGTTCTGATAATGGCTTTATTTTCAATTGGGGTATAAATTTTAATCCAACCTCGTACCCACCTCCAACAACTTTTACCCCAAACATAGTCTCGACTTCTTGGCAAGCAGACCCGTCAATTATTGCTGGTTCAAATCCTATCATTATTCAACCTGTTTCCTCTGGTAATTTATGCTTCAATTATGAAGTGACTGATGATTTTGGATGCACATATGATACATCGTATTGTATTAATGTACTGCCAGTATCAACTTCAACGGACGTACAAAATTCTTGTGGGAACTTTACATGGATTGATGGTAATACCTACAACTCCAATAACAACAGTGCGACTTGGGTGTTGACAAATTCTCTTGGTTGTGATAGTACGGTAACACTTGATTTAACTATAGACTCCAATACAGGTATAGACGTACAATCCGCATGTGATAGCTATACTTGGATCGACGGAATCACTTATAATTCAAGTAACAACAATGCTACTTGGATTTTAACCAATCAAGCAGGCTGCGATAGTATTGTTACTTTAGACCTTACTCTGACAAATTCTACTATTGGAAGTGATGTACAAACCCATTGTGATAGCTATACTTGGATTGATGGAATCACTTATACCTCGAGCAACAATAGTGCTACATGGCTTTTAACCAATGCAGTAGGTTGCGACTCTACGGTCACTTTAGATTTAGCCATTACAAATTCCAATAATGGTAGCGACATACAAACGCATTGTGATAGTTATACTTGGATTGATGGAGTTACCTACACATCCAGTAACAACAGTGCTAGTTGGATTTTGACCAATACTTCAGGTTGTGACAGTATAGTTGCGCTCGATTTAACAATTACAAATTCAAATACTGGAACAGATGTTCAAACATTTTGTGATAGCTACACTTGGATTGATGGCAATATTTACACAGCTAGCAATAATTCTGCAACATGGATTTTAACCAATTCAGCCGGTTGTGATTCGGTAGTGACTTTAGATCTAACAATTACGAATTCAACTTTTGGAACTGACGCACATGTTGCATGTGAAAGCTATACTTGGATTGATGGCATAACATACACTGAAAATAATAATATAGCAACGTGGATCATAACTAACGCTGCGGGATGTGACTCTCTAGTTACTTTGGATTTGACGATTACAAACCCAAATACAGGAACAGATACACAAGTTGCATGTGATATTTATACTTGGATTGATGGTAATTCGTATACTTCTAACAACAATAGTGCTACATGGGTACTAAATAATGCAGCAGGTTGTGATTCTACGGTAACTCTAGATTTGACAATAACAAGTGCAAATACAGGAACAGATGTTCTAACGGCCTGTGATAGCTATACTTGGATCGATGGAAATACCTATTCCAGTAATAATAATTCGGCAACTTGGGTATTGACGAATGTCGCTGGTTGCGATAGTACAGTCACCTTAGATTTAAACATCTTGAACTCTACCGCGGGATTAGATTCTCAAGTTGCCTGCGACAGCTATACTTGGATCGACGGAAATACCTATCCCACAAGTAACAATAGTGCTACATGGATTTTGACAAATTCGGAGGGGTGCGATTCAATCGTGACTTTGGACCTGATCATCACGAATTCTTCTATTGGCATAGATTCTCAAGTAGCCTGCGATAGCTATACCTGGCTTGATGGAAATACATATACTTCAAGTAACAATAGTGCTACTTGGGTTTTAACCAATGCAGCAGGTTGTGACTCTACGGTTACTCTAGATTTGACAATTACAAATTCCAATAATGGCAGCGACATACAAACGCATTGTGATAGTTACACATGGATTGATGGAAATACATATACTTCAAGTAACAATAGTGCTACTTGGGTTTTAACCAATGCAGCAGGTTGTGACTCAACGGTCACTCTAGATTTGACGATTACCAATTCAAATGCCGGAACAGATATACAAACGGTTTGTGATAGTTACACGTGGATTGATGGAAACACTTACACCGAAAGTAACAATACAGCTACTTGGATCTTGACCAACGCTTCAGGTTGTGACTCAACGGTCACTCTAGACTTGACGATTACAAATTCTAATACGGGAACAGATACCCAAGTAGCATGCGATAGCTATACCTGGATTGACGGAAATACATATACTTCAAGTAACAATAGCGCTACTTGGATTTTGACAAACGCTTCAGGTTGTGACTCGACAGTTAGTCTAGATTTAACCATATACTATACGCCAACTTTTAGTTTGTCTGGTGAAGATCCAAGTGTTTGTAATGCATCTGATGGAAGTATCTTGATTAGTGGTTTAAGCTCTAGTGCGTCTTATGTCCTATACTATGATTCATTATCAATTTTATCCCAAACTTTAACAACAATGAGTAATAGTGTTGGGGAGGTTTTGTTATCTAATTTAGGAGCCGGTTTGTATACTGACTTTAGTTTGAGTTTTGAGGGCTGTGCATTTTTATCTCTACAAATCATTGATTTGAATAACCCTGGAGCACCTATAATCGACAATCAATTGGATAGCACTGTTTGCGATGCGTTTGTTTTATTAGATATTTCCGGCGTTAACCTATCAGGAAACCAGTCTTATTATACTGAGGTTGATGCACAAGGAAGTCTCTTAAGTGTTGGTGATACGATCACAGAAACACAGACAATATACTTATATGACATAACAGGTTTGTGTGCTGATCAATCAAATTTTACGGTTACTGTAAATAATACACCGGTTCTGGTTGATCCTGGTCCACAGGAAGTTTGTGAGAGTTATAGCTTGCCCTTAAGTATTGTTGGTGCAAATTTGTCAGGCAATCAGAACTATTATAATGATTCACAGAATAATGGTGGAGAGGTCATTAGCTCTGCTTTAAGTTCAACACAGGTTGTATACATTTATGACGCTGATGGTTTGTGTAGTGATGAGGTTTCTTTTCAAGTTACAATTCATAGTAATCCCGAGCTTGTGAGCTTTTCAGGTGGAGGTATTTATTGTGAAGGTGAAAGTGTTCAACCCATTACAGCGCAGGTGGAGGGCTTGTCTGGATTTATGATAGAGTACATAGTTGATGATATTGAATTTTCCATTTCTTCAAGTGATGGACTTTTTAATTTTGGTAATGAAGCGGGGGAATATATACTAACTATATTGTCAGATAATCATTGCAGCACGCTTTTAAATGAAAGCCAGTCGATTGTCATCAATGCTTTGCCCCAGGCACCTAGCATCTCAAATGAATATAATTATTGTATCAATGATGTTCCCGAACCAATATTTGCCAATGGAAGTTCTGGAGACTATAATTGGTTTGCGGATGCTTCGCTTACTGATTTTATTGCCTCAGGAGAAAGTTTAATTCCTTCAATTATAAGTGGTGATACTTATTATTATGTATCAGCAACCGATAATGGCTGTGAGGGACCTTCATCATATACTGTTGTTTCCTTTCAAATATGTGATATTACCATCCCTACGGCATTTACGCCTGACAATGATTTAGTGAATGACTTTTGGGAGCTTGTAAATATTGATCTTGTTTACCCATCTAATATTGTTCAGGTATTCAACCGATGGGGTAATAAAATTTATGAGTCGAATGAAGGGGCCTACAATCAAAACCCTTGGGATGGAACGTATAATGGAGAAGTTCTTCCAGTCGGCTCATATTATTACGTCATTGACTATAATGACGATAACACGGATTCAACAACAGGAATTGTGAGTATCATCAAATAGAGTCATTATGTTTCGTTACAGTAAGATTCTTTCTATTGAATTCGTATTAATCGTAGATAGGTTGTTTTTTTCCATGAACATATTTATATTTATGCAGGTTATTAATTCCCAGAGTAAGAGTTTAATTATTTATGTTTTGTAGGCACTTCATTGTTTCTTTCGTTCTTTCATGGCTTATATTTTCGCCTCGAAACATACATGCCCAACTGATGCTTGGAAATCAGGGTGCTTCTGCTGAAATCATCGCAAACTCGTTGGTAACTGGGGGTGTAACCATTTCTAACCCAATAATGAATTGTCCAACAAACGCCTACGCTACCTTTACCAATGGCTTATCGACAAATTTAGGTGTGCCATCAGGCTTGGTGATGACCACTGGAAATGTCAATGATTTGAATGCACCGGGGAGTTCGTTTATGAGCACTGCTAATGGAACAACTTGTAACGACCCTCAACTTATTAGCCTTGAACCTTTAGCGACAAATGATTGCTGTATTCTAGAATTTGATGTTATCCCGACTTGTGACCAATTACAACTTCGTTTTGTTTTTGGCTCGGAGGAATATCCGGAATGGGTTTCTTCTGGTTTCAACGATTCTTTTGGTTTTTTTATTACTGGTCAAAATCCTTCGGGTGTAAACTATGTAAATTCAAATGTTGCTGTATTGCCTGACGGCAGTAATACAATTGTTAGTATTGACAACGTTAACGCGGGCATGAATGCTTCCTTTTATTTAGATAATTCCACAGGTTCAACGAATATCTTTGATGCCTTTACGACTGTCATAGTTACTGATATTTCTGTCGTAGCTTGTGAAACGTACCATTTTAAGTTGGCGATAGCAGATGCGGGAGATGGAGTTTGGGATTCAGGAGTCTTTATCGAGTTTTTAGAATGTCCAAGTGCATTAGAAACAAATATTTCTTCCACAACAGTTTCTTGTAATGGTTCGGATGGAACTGCGACTGTCAATGCCTCTGGTGGATTTCCTCCCTATACCTATGCTTGGAATACAGTTCCGCCACAAACTACTCCCACAGTTTCCAATCTTTCGCCTGGTATATATGAGGTGACTATTTTGGATGAAGGCCCTTGTACTGATCCGGTTATTGAGACGATTGAGGTAGTTTCGGATGCTATAATTCCAATAATATCTATCAATTCTGAGACAATTTGTTTAGGTGATTTGGTAACATTGACAGCATCGCCATCTATATCAGGAGGTACTTATTTATGGAGCACAGGGGAGACGACGGCATCTATTAATATATCTCCCAATGCAACAACCAGCTATTCTTGTGATTATGACCTTAATGGGTGTCTTACGAGTGCGACGACTTCAGTTATTGTGAATACAACTGAGCCTGGAGTAGATATTCAAAACGCTTGTGACTCCTTTACATGGATTGATGGGATTACATATAATTCCAATAACAATAGTGCAACCTTCACCATAATAGGTGGCGGCTCTAATGGTTGTGATTCAACAGTTACCTTGGATTTAACGATTGAAAATTCAGTCACACCCGCATTTGATTTGGGACCTTATTGTCAAAATGAAACTACGGCTGCACTACCGGTGACATCTTTAGATGGTTATACGGGAACGTGGAGTCCTTCTGTTATTGATGTTTCTGTTGCAGGAATTGCAATATATACCTTTACTCCAGACCCAGGACAGTGTGCAGTGCCTGCGACCATAGAGATTTTGGTTACGCCTTTACTTGTGCCAGATTTCCTTCAAATAGACCCTTTTTGTTTGAATGAAACAGCTCCGGTTTTACCCGTATTATCACAGGATGGTATATTTGGTAATTGGACTCCAGCTATAATAAATACATCTACTGTTGGTATAAGCACCTATACTTTTACACCGGATGTAAGCCAATGTGCAGATGTTGTGACCATGGAAATTGAAGTTCTTACCTTACCGACCGTAATTTTTGCAGAAGAACAATTGATTACTTGTATTACGAATACTTCAGGAGCACAGATAGGTATGTCCGGGGTTGTAGGAAACACCTATTCATGGTCTCCAACTGCAGGTCTCTCAAACCCAAGTATAGGAGATCCAATCGCTTCACCAGCAACAACCACATTATATACGCTAACTGTAACAGATGCTTCGGGTTGTTCAGAGGATGGTATGGTAACGGTAACAGTTGATGATACCCCTCCTGTTGTTGCAATTGAAAATAACACAGGCTCTACAACACTGACATGCACACAATTAGAAATAAACGTTACTGCGACAGGTGCTGTCGCGTACAATTGGGATAATGGCCTTGGAAATATT
>MDSY01105998.1_pt1 | contig 23549 bp, 30 predicted proteins | sample 811131 | NCBI WGS metagenome assembly MDSY01 (sample SAMN05326643, study PRJNA326480) | marine metagenome | isolation source: seawater | place: Atlantic Ocean: South West | collected 2010 | reverse complement strand
ATTCTCGAAAGCTATTTCAGAATTAGGAAAAGGTAATCCCGCTCCACTATATGATGTAGTATATGTAGGAGGATTAGCTGCCCAAAACATAATTTTAGGATTATTTTTTCTAGAATTAATACGTCCCTTTACTATATATTCCCCCTTTCCACTATCTAATATAGTTCCATCACAAGAATATTCGTTTCCTATATTTTTTTTCCAATTATCACACATTATTATAATATAAATATAAATTATTTTTTGTTTTAATAAAGTTAAATAATTTATTTTATATTATAAATTATTTACTTAATAATTATAAGCTTTGGCGTCACCTCCGCTTAATATTTTACCCCCTCCTGGAACCGATTTTCTAACTACTTTTTTTTTCTGCAGTGGTGGATCTATATCATTATAATAATTAAATAAATTATTTGTATCGGCACAGCAATTATAGGGTTGATTTACCGGTAAATCAGGCCATGATGGACATTTACCTGATCGGTCATTATATTTTCTACCAATTCCTAAACCCGATTTGTCGGATGTGGTTACCGTGCATGAGTTAGCATTACAAGATTGCATTAATTGTTCGGGTAACATGGTACCTCTGTGATAAGGACTAGTACAAGGACCACATGAATTTTTTTGAACTGTATATACTCTATTTAAATCAATAAATTTTTCGGCATTACGAGTTAAATACATTCTATAATCATGTGAATTGGTTATATTATTATTAGCTCTCACTAAATTATTTACATGGCAATTTGGTCTATAATCAGTAAAATGTCTTCCGTCGTCCATTCTAGGTGGACAGTTAAAATATTTATTATTGCTTGTTTTATAACAACTACTCATTTATATATTATAAAGAAATTTTTTTTCTTTATAAATATTAATTTTCTAATGCATCATTTACTAAATTATTATTACCTGCAGAGTTATTTAAATTACTAAATTTTACATTATTTTTAAATAATCGGTTAGCTAATACAGTTTTACTTCCTGTTTTAGATAAATTATTATCTAAACATATTTGTTCTAATTCTTTTTTAGAATAATTATTAATGATAATATCAACAGTTATACTAGATTGATCATTTTCCATTGAATTGTGTACTTCTAACGAATCAATTATATTATCATTATTGTTTTTATCATCTTCATTTTTGTATTTGTCGTCAACTTCTTCATTGTTTTCATCCATTTTAACGGGTACACTTGATTCTTCATTTAAATTATTCAGTTCATTATCTAATAATTCAATATGATTAATTGAACGGTCATTTGATAAAACACTATCTCTATCTTCTGAATTTTCCATATTTAGTATATTATTTTCTAAAGCAGCATCATTATTTGAATGTAAAATATCATTAAACTCTGAATTTTTATCTAATTCTATATTTGCTAACTCATTAAATTCTGAATTATCATCTGCAGTATTATTACTACTATCTGATATTAATTGTTCAATATTACCTATTTCTCGTTTAAGATCGTTTATTTGACTCTGTACAATTGTTATATTTTTATCATTATAATTATCAGTTTCAAATGCATTATCTTCATTTTTAATATCTTGAGTATTACTTATAGTAGTATTTGTGTTATCCGATAACAAATCTACTTTTTTTTTTAATTCTTCTAGTTCTTTATTAAAATAATGTTGTGTGCTAAATAGTGAAGACATCGATTTTTCAGTATCATATAATTTATATATAGTGTATAAAACTAAACATGTTGCAGAAGCTAAAATAATATGTTTTAAATAATTTGACATTTTATAATAGATATAAAATATTTTTCATATTTAAACTCAGTTTATCAATTTAACTATGATAATTAATAAGTTATAGTAATTTACAAAAATATATATATTTATTTTCTGTAATTATCATATATAAATGCTTAATCTTAAAGATAAATCTGAATATTATTCTTTATATAATGATCTAATTAAATTTACTACCATATTAATAGTACTCAATTTATTAATGTTTATATCTGATCCACATACTAATAAATTTTTAGGTAAAACATATTTACAATTTATGAGCTATATATTATTAGGATTAATTACTTATTGGTTAGTTATTTCAAAAATAATTGTTTTTGATTAAAAATATTATATTATATTATTATATAATGAACAATAATTCTAATAAAAATCATACATATATGAATACAAGTTGTAGTACGTATAATTTAAATGATTACAAGTTACCTTATGTAAAAAGTAAAAAATGTATATATAAAACTCCCTCTATGAAATATGTGGTATCAGATAACAAAGTACTATATAATAATGTAACTAATCATACATGGTCTAATCAATCAGGATATGGTAATATAGCTATTCAATCTAGTAAAGGTAAGAAAGTATATCCATATAACAGATTGAAACCACTATATTCGCCATATTATACGAATGTAGATGTTAACATGGCGTGGTCTAAAAAATAGATATATAAATATTTAAATTTGATTATTATATTTAAAGATTTATTATTCAGTATAATTACATGAAAGATCATACACTAATTCAATATAATGGAATTTTCTATAAAATAGATAAAGAAATAGATGAATCAAACGACGAATTTTATACACGATGTTGGTATATTGTTAAAAAAGAACCTAAAAATTCAACAGAATTTATTCATTTTACTACTTTATCAAAAATTTATAGAAATAAGCAATATTTAGATATAGATTACTCAAGTTTTAAAAATATAACTTTATGATAATTTAGTTTATAAAAGTTATCGACAAATATTATTTACTATTATTTGTACGACATGTTGGTTTAATGTCTTTACCATTACCGCAACCTGCACGATATTTTTCAATAATTTTACATCTATCAGAATAATTAGTACATTTACAATCAAGTAATAATCTTATTTCTTTTTCAGTAGAATGAAACCATTTTGTTAAATTTTCTCTAGATAATAATATTACATTATATTCTAATATTGAAGTAATTTCTAAATATTTATTTTTAATTATAGGAAAAGGAATAACTTTACCTAAATATTTAATAAAAATAATATAATTAAGATACCGAGTATATTCTATTTGATTTACAACTAAAGGATAATTAAACATAATAGTATAAATAAAATTCCAACCAGGCATTCCTATACAATTTTGACTCAGTAGATTAACTAAATAAATTTCATATTTTTTTTTAACAAACTCAAATGGCGGATCCGGTTTATCATTAAGACCTTGCATTCTTAGTTTATTGTTTACCTGATTATGAATAAGATATAACCATTTACACAAATCATTTTTACTATTTAAATAATTATCTATAGGTAAAGAATGCATATATTTATGTAGTGATTTTCTACAATATATACATGGTAATACATATGGTAAGCTTTTAAAAAAAAATTTATAATTATTTTTTTCGATAATAGAAGCATTATCAGGATAATTTTCTGTAATTAAATGCAGTAATCTCCAACCATCTGGACCCCAAAATCTAGTATCCATTTAAATATTTAAATATTTAAAAATTTAAAAATTTCTGTTATTATAAAACAGTAATATTTATTGTAATTTAATAATATCACTAATTAAATCATCTTTTAATTTATTAATATAACCGTTTTTTCCCTTCTTTTTAATGTTTATATTTTTCATTCTTGATATGTTTTGTAGTATATCTAATTTAAGTATATTTAAATCATCTTTATAGTATTTTTTATTAATATTTAATAATTGAACTAAACTAGTTCCTTTAATATAACTATCAGTTTTACTTACTATAGTAAATAATTTACTATCATTTTCTAATATAAGTACAGTTGCACGCTGTACAATAAAATTATTCATAAATATAAAATCATTTATTCCATTATTTAAATTATGGTATACTAAATTAATATTAAATATATCGCTAAATACCTTTAACATGGAAAGGGTTAAATTTTTATTATTAGAAAATCTGTCATCTAAATCTGATTTTTTAAAGTCTTTAGTAGAATAATATTTTGTTTTGTAATAATTTTGTTTATTGAAAATATCAATGGCTTTTAACTTATGATTTTTTAATAAATCATTGATATATTTATTATCAAGAATATTCCTAAATATTGGATCTATTGATTTAAATAATATAATGGAGTAGTTATCTTTATTCGTCTTTTTAATTTCTACTATTTTATATATAGTAGATAATTTAGATAAATTGCTATTATTAAATGTATTTTTAATGTAATCTTTTTGATCGGAATTGCACAATAAATCCTTATAGACTGGTTCTATACTTGTGTTTTTTATATTTTTTTCAATAACATTTGTATCTGTTTTTTCTTGTTTATTTTTTTCAATAACATTTGTATCTGTTTTTTCTTGTTTATTTTTTTTTTCTATTAATTTATTATTTAATACATTCTTAACTATTTTATTAAATAGACTAGATTTCTTAGATTTGGAATAATTAGTATCTTCTATTGGATAAGATAAATTAAATGTCGCGTTTGGTTGTAATTTATCTATAAAAATATTTGATTTTGATTTATTAAGTACATTTAAAATATACTTAAATTTATTATTTTTAATAACCATTGTTATTAAATATAAATAATACTTTAAGTTAATCAAATTTAAAATATTTTGTATTTATGCATAGATTTCATATTCATCTTCTTCTATTTCATATGGAGTATCGTCGTCCATACCATTATCTAAATCGAAGTTTATATTATTTTCAGTTATTTCAGTATTTGTTTTTTCTAAATTTTTAAAATTATTTAAATAATTATCACTTATATCTGTGTCGGTTATATAATTATCTTCTTCTCGAATATTATCTTTACATTTTTTAACTAATCTTTCATTTACTCCATATAATTTTGTTTTACATTGTTTTAATTGTGGATATTCTATTTTATCATTTTTGCTAAAAGATTTAATATTAGTTATTGATAATTTATCTAAAAAATTTTGAAATGTAAAATTTTCATCCTTTTCCTTAGAATTAAATTTACATAATTCAGCATGAATATCTGATATGTCTATTTTGTATCTAGAATCATCAATTAATTCATTGTTGTTTGTACTAGTTAGTGTTTTATCTATTATATTTTCATCATTTATCTCTTTTACTTTGCATGTTTTTACATAATTTATTAATTCCAAAGCTGTTTTATCGTTAATGTATTTTAAATTAAAGTATATCCCTGTATTATTTTCAGAGTAAGTTTGATTATTATTTCTAATAATATTTAAAATTTCACCATGTTGAGATAGAGTCAATGATGAAATATCTTTTTCTAATTGCTTTTTATCTTTATTTGTAAGTTTTATATTTTTTTCAGATGAATCATACATCATTACTGTTTTTAATATATTTTTAAAAAGTTTTTTACGAATCTAAATTTTAAATATTCAATTAATTATTTTTATCATAAAAAAATATTTCTTATGATAAAACATTATTATGAACTCAATTTACCAATTACTCTTATATGATCATCATTCAACATTATTTGATATTTAATAATAATAATGCTTATAATATCCCCTTTGTTTATAGTATCAAAAGAATCCACATTTGAATGAATTTCAGGTGAAATAAGTATTTGCAGAGGACCGTTTATACACATAATACCTGCCGGATTTTTACCTACTACTTTACAATTTAAAACAGTATCTATATGAGGTATACATATATCTAGAGATATTCTAACATTATAATGTATATTTCCGTTAAAATGTGCAGAATTAATTTTTCCGATGGATCTCTCTAATATTTTAATTGAATCTTTTTTTACATAACCCCTTTGTATACATTTATTACCTATACGTTCTTTAATTTTATTCAAAAGAATATTTTCTATATTATTTGATTCCGGTATTTCATTTGGTTTTATTACTTCCGTTAAATTTAAAGTAGATTCAAAGAATAATGAGTTGGAATTATAAGCCATTTATTAATATAATATAATACTTTTTAAATAAATGATTATCAAATTTGTAAATTATATTATTTACTATATTTTTTTATATACATTTTTTCTTCTAATCTATAAAAATATCGATTAGTATCTGATATATCTGAAAATATATATCCATTATCTCTATGTCTAAGTAATAATTCGATTTCTTCACATAAATTTTTACCTTTTAAAATATCACTCTGTGTTTTATTGGGAACTCGGTCCGTTTTGTATTTACTATAAGTTATGTTTATAGATTTTAAAATTTTATTGATAGTATTAATTAATTCAGGTTTTTCTTTTGCACCTTTTGCAGTACCACATACTCCTCCTCGTCTATCAGTTTTTTTATCTGTAGCTACAAAATTAGAAGGTTTATTTACTATATAAAATACAATAGAAGTTTTTTTATTATCAGGTGAATTATAACCAAACAGTTTAGACAAGTTATTCATTTGTTTCAAATTTAAAAATACATTTTTATATTCGGATAATGCTCGTTCTCTCGCACTAATTTCAACAATTGTACCATTCTGTATCATATACAGAGATTTAGTATCGTGATTTGATTCAGTTTTAAAAACTAAACCTACTAATTTTTTAGACCCATTTTTCTTTATCATATTTTCATCTATAAAATAACTAAATTTTCCATTATTAGGTGTATAATAATAATTATATAAAGCTCTTTCTATATTATCACTAAAAGTACCCGCGCGATTGATATTTAAAAGTACATTTTTTAATAATTGTAACCTTGATTTCTCGGAAACATGTCTTTCAAAATAACTTAAAAATATATAATCGGACAAATCTTGAATTTTAGGTAGATTCGGAAATTTGTCTGTTGGATCATCATATTCACTATAATTATTATTTATATATCTATTACACTCATTATATATAGCTTCATAGTTAATTACTTTGGGCGCTTTATCAGATATTTTTTTAATTTTTGTAGAGATATTATTCTTAGTGTAGTCTATAATAACATTATCTATATTGTATTCTTTTTTATTTACAAAATTTTCAAGATATCGGTATTTTAAAGGTGCATTTGTATCAGTTAATTCGTTAGGATGGAATATATAATATTTATCGCGTTCGATTATAAAACCATCTTTATTATACATATCATATATCAATTCTTTATTTTTAATTAGTTCGTTTAAAGCTCTATAAATAATAGTATAACTTATTAGAGGATAAATACTTTCAATAGTATTTTTTATACGATCTTCGGTATATACAAATTCATCTGTAAAAAATGTTTTAATTAATTCTTTAGTTAACATTACATCGTCTATTGAAAAAAAATTATTATATGTACTATTATCGATATCAACCACATCTGTTGTATCTGGATTACATTTATAATCACATATGTCATAATTACATTCAGAGGAATAATTTTTATCATATAGATTGATGGTTCTGTTTTTATTTTTAGAATCAATTATTTTTAAATTACCTAAATTACCATCTGAATCATATTTGTTTAATAATATATTATTATATACATTAAGTCCACAATCAATTGCATTTTTTTTTAATATCATTTCTATTTTTGACATATTTATTTGTTTATTATATGCTAATCTATATACGTGTTCATCTACTAATTCATAGTCTGGTTGTACATACTCTTTCGGTTTAATTGCTACATGTAAATAAATGGTTACATTTCTCTTATTATCATCTAGATTCATGTGTGAATAATTTCTGACTGCCCTACCAGTTGATTGTTTTAGTTGATTTAAATGAAACCATGGATCTAAAAGATGTACTTCTCTTACACATTTAAATGAAATTCCCTGTTCTATTACTGAAGAACCTAATATTACCTTAATGTATTCACCATTAATATTTGCAGTAGAATTGATTCCTTCGCCAATCGATTCTTTAACTAGTTGACTCAATTCTTTTTTTGATATAGAGCCGTCTAATTGAATATATCTTGCTTGATTAAAATTAGACATTTCTTTATCATTTAATTCACTTTTATATTTTTTATTATAAGTACAAAATAAATCCTGATTACAATTAGTTAATGTTTTGTGTTCTATTATTTCACCTTTTTTAAAACTTATTTTATTGAAGCCGTTTTCTTCTAAAAATAATCCCATAGCGTTGATACCATGAGTCAAATAATCTGAATATATAAAAATGATACCATCTGAAGTTATAATTGAATCTATGATACTTTTAAATTTACACGATATATCATGTATATTATCTCTATGAAAAAACGATTTATTGTGTTTATAATTTGTATAATCACTATTCATAGTATAGGTTTTACCTTTATATGTCGGCGCGTTTGAAGATGTGGATATTTTACCTATATGAGTGATAGTATTCATTTTTTCAGTAAAACATGTGTTAAATCCGTCATCTCCAGTAAGTCCTACCATATCTTCTTTGTTAAAACTACTTTTATGGGATGATTCAGTTAATCGTTCCTGCATTTTTGTAAACATCATTATTTTTTTTAAAAGCTTTTTATTACGTGAATTATCATTTGACGATTCGTCTATTTGCGATTGTATCTCCAAAATTTTGGAACTTAAATTGGCCTTTTGTATACCTTCTTTAATAGTAGGTGAAACGGGATAAATAATATTGGAACATTGTATCGGTAATATCGAAAAATTATGGATATCATTATCCAATTTACTATATTCACGAAACTGCCATTGAGACATATTGCTTGCGTATGTTTTAAAATTATTCAGAATTTCACTGGAAGCTTTTTCAATGTATTGGCCATTTATTATCTTATATTTTGAATTCACTGTAATATTTTTTGGATCATTTGGTTCTAATTTAAGAGGAAATGTATATGGATTCTCACCTCTTACGTAAGATATATATCCACGAGATTTAAAAATTAAATAATCTTCGGGAGTAAATATCTTATCTATTAATAAATTATCATTCATCTTTATACCCTTGGTATCAAAAAGTTCATTTACTTCTAATGGAGATTTATTATCATTCCATAATAACAAATTCAAAATCCACACTATTTCACTGGAAACGTTATACATAGGTGTAGCTGTTAATAATATTAATTTAGTATTTTTTGAATATCTTGCTATCATTTCTAACCAAGGTCTTATTTTCTTATCTTTTAAATTATTATCGTTTTCCCTTGTAATATGTATTTCATCCATAATAATAATTGTATCTGAAAATCTATTTCTTATATAATCTATTTTAGTTGATTCTATATTTCTTCGAGATATTAAAATTTTCCGTAAATCTCGTTCTATACTATTCGCTAATGACTGATATCCCATGAAATCATAATAACGATTGATAATTTTATTAGCTTGTCTTTTAATTTTATCCATTGATACTTTAGACTGTAATTGCAACGAATCAATTTCGGGATTTTCTTTAGCTAATTTGATTTCTTCTGCAACTTTTTTTATATCTTTAATTAAAGAAGAATAAGAATTATTGGTACATTGTACATTATAACTATTATTAGCAATATGTTTATTAATCTCTTTTTCAATATTAAATATTTCATTTTTCCAATTATGAATCAATGTTTCCGATGGTAATAATATTAATACCTTTTTATTTTTAGCCTTAATGTACTCTTTATATGTTTCTGCTATACTAATAGCAGCACATGTTTTTCCTACACCAACTTGATACCATAATAGTACTCCATTATATGGCGTGTACATAGACATATAATTTTTTGCAAATTTTTGATTATTAGATAAGCTAAATCCTTTATTATTAGACAAAACGTTTTTTAGAGGTAACATTTTATTTTCATTAAATTCCTGTTTTTGATATATTTTTAAATTAAATAATGGGTCGTATATATCAGGATAATAATTAGAATTAAAAATATCGTTAAAAAATATTTCAAAATTATCATTATTTTTAAGATACATTTCTTGTAAATATAATTCAATATATCTATTAATTACATCAATTTGTAGTTCCATAATTTTTCTACTATGTCCGTTATCATTTAACTCAGAAGAATATATAGATTGTATTACATTATATTTTTCTTTTATTAAATTTTTAACATATATCATCGGTATCATATAGGGATGAACATCTTTTATATCAATGGATGATATATAGCTTTGAATATGTTGTAAGTATAAATTATATGAAGTATGTCTTTTAAAAAATAAAGAGCTAGATACAAACTCATTAAATTCATCTAAATAATTAGACATTTATTATAATAATACATTTTAATGAGATTACAAAAACATATCATTTATTTTCTAATTTTTCAATATATGAATTAATTTTTATCAACATTTCTTTTTTCGTTTCACAATAATTTCTAATTATTTTCAATGCTTGTTCGTATGGTATAAACTGAATATTTGATACCTCCGTATATTGTTCTTTATTATTTTGGTTTACATTAAATTTATAAATATCAGAGTTATACTTAGTTATATAATATTTATTATTATATGTAACATTATCATAACTTTTATATTCTTCATTAAAAATGGCTTCCTTGGTTATATTAATTATATGATCTGTGCTTATACCTGTTTCTTCTTTAAATTCACGTAACGCAGTTTCATATTCCGATTCATTTATATTTTTTCTTCCTTTAGGAAACTCCCATTCAGGTTCATCATAAAAACTACTTTTATTTTCAATAAAGTAGGCAATATTTATATTTTTATTGTTGTGAACAAAACCATTTGATAATGATAAAAATTTGTCTTTAGAAGATATTTTATCTTTTCTGGCCCTATCACTATAATTACAGTATAATTTATCAAACCATAAATGTTCCCATAAAACATCGAAATTTTCTTGCGAAATCAATTTAATCTCATAATTACTCATAACATCAAACAATTTTTGTATATATGTGATGTCTGAGTTAATATATTGACCTCTGATAAATTGAACATAACCTATAGTATTTCTTCTACAAATCATTAGGTATTCAATTTTTTTGTGCTTGTTAATATTATATAATATTATTCCGTAACTTTTTTTAGGTTCTTTACAATCTTTGTAATGATGGTTTTTATTACCACAATTCTGACATATATATTTTTTACTTTTATAATTAAATGTCGACATTGAAACTATATAATTATTATTAATATTGTTTTAAGTGAATATTGATAATTATTTTTTAGTATATTTTTGTTCAAACGAATTGTAAAATGAGTTACGTACAATATGATCATTTAGTAAAATATTATGAGAATTAGAAATTTTGTCGTTAATTACATTCTTATTTTTTTTAACAATTATCTTGAATTTTGCATCTTGAAACTTTTTCAATATATTATTTATATTATTTTTATCTATAGTTAATAGTTTAATTAAAATACTATTGTCTTTAATATAGTTTATTTCTAATATAATTTTATTATCTATATTACTATTTTTAATATAAACTCTATTATAAAAGTTTTTTTTAGATACACCGGAGTTAATTATTTCATTTGATGAATACATTTATCTTATTTTATATATTTAAAATGTATAAATACACGCATTAATATGATAAATTGTAATTTAAAAAATATATCGATAGTAAATTTTTAAATTATATCTTTAATTAAAATGTTAAATATTTAGTAAATTAGCCATATTTTATTTCAATGAATATTATATTAATGGATCCATATATTTGGGGACCTATACTATGGGAGTATTTACATCTATTATCAATCAATTATCCAAATGATGCAGATATTCAAATGAAAAAAAAATATGAAAATTTTTTATTATATTTAGGTCATACGTTACCTTGTGATATATGTTCGAAACATTATTTAAACTTTATGACTATTGAAAAAATAAAATCAGGTCTTAAGGATAAAACTACTTTTATGAAATTAATATGGGAGTTACATAATGATGTAAACAAAAAACTAAATAAAAAATATTTTTCGTATAAAAACTTTAGTAAAAAATATTATAATATAATTAAAAGTAATAAGTCGGATATAGATTTTAAAAATAAAACTATAAAAAACAAATATAGTAGATTTATATTGATAATAATTACTATATTTATATGTATCGTTTTATTAAAGGTTTTTATATTTAATATAATTAAGTAGAGTAAATATTATTTTAATGTACAATATTTACTATTTTTAAACATTATATTTTACCAATTTTACCAATATTTCTCCACCAATTAAATAAATCATTGTATATTTGTATTATTTTTATGTATGGTAAAGTATAATCAAATCGAATACCATTATTACAATCTAAACCATTTTCTTGTAATTTACTAATAATAAAATTCTTTACTATTTCATGTTTAAAGTTAATTATATAGTTATTTTGTGTATTAATATAGGTAACCCATTTCATAAAATTTTTTTGTAATAAAATTCCAACATGTATTTGGGTATCATTTGTTAAATAATTCACTTTGTGTATTTTTAGATATATATCAAAATTACTTTTTCCTAATATTTTGTCTCCAAAACTTTTAAGTTCACGAGGATTCAAATTACAATATTGTATATGATCGTTATTCATAATTATATCTGTTATAATATAATATTATATTAAATTTCAATTAAATGAATATTTGTTTCTTTATTATATATAAATGAACAATAATAAAACAAGTATAAAAATTGGATTAATAGTTTCGATTTTAATAGTAATATTAATACTTATATATTACAAAAATTTAAGAAAATATTTAAGAGTAAATCCAGTATTTTTGAAAAACCCAATGGATGCTCGTAATTATTTAAATGTGGATAACAATATATTAGTTAAACCATTATATAATAATAAATTATCGTTTCACTTTTGGATGTATGTTGATAATCTAACATATCATTATGGTTTATATAAGAATATTTTTACAAAAGGTAGTAAGGGGATTAAGTCACGTAATCAATGTCCTGGTTTATATATATCACCAAAAACAAATGATATAACTTTAATAGTTTCTACAAAATTAAAAAATGATTTTTTTAAAATTGAAAATTTTCCACTTAGAAAATGGTTTTCTATAGGTATAGTTATAGATGGAATACATTTAGATGTCTACAAAAATGGACTATTAGAATACTCTAAAAATTTATCAGCACAAATTAGAAGTAATATAGGTGATTTACATATTGCTCAATATGGAGGTTATCGAGGTTTAATCACATGTATACAATACTTTTCTGATTATAAGGGATCTAATATAATGCATTATAAACATATTAAAGGTCCATATTGTAAATCATATCTTAGAGTTTTATGGGATAAATTAACTGGTAAAAATGATAAGTTATATAATTTCAATAACAGTAAATTAGAAAAAGATTCAGAAAATCCAAAACAAAATCAAACCCATTTTTTATAAATAATTAAATAATAACTTATAAAAATATGTTAAATTATAATAAATGAATGTTAGAAATGTAATTATATTAATAATAATAATTGTTTTACTAATAGTAGCATTTATATTATATAGTAGATACGATACTAAGTATACAGTAATTACCAAAGGAGTAAGAAAAGCTAGTAAAGAAATGAAAGTTACATCAAAAAAAATATTAATTGCTAAACCAAGATATGGACTAAAAAGTACTTTTAGTTTTTGGATGTATATAAATGACTGGGATTATAAATATAATAAAGAGAAAATAATTATTAAAAAAGGAAAATTTGAATTAGGTCTTAGAAAAAGAACAAATAATATATATTTACAAATACCAACTATAAATGGATTAGAGATAATGGAATTTAAAAATCTGCCTTTACAAAAATGGCTACACGTAGTATTAATAATTAATAATCGTGATGTTGAAATGTGGTTTAATGGTGAATTATATGCATCTAAATTTTTAAAGTTTATTCCTAAATATTTAGAAAAAGAAGATACTTATATATGTCCAGATGGTGGTTTCTCGGGATTTACAGCTAATATATATCATTACAATTATCCTCTTAATTTTAATTTAATTAAAAAAACATATAGATTAGGTAATATAAATTTGAAAGAATTAAAGATATGCAATTAATAATTTTAGTTGCATAAATTAATTATTTTGAAACAATGGATAATTATATATATTATATATATACATGGACTATATAAATAATATTAAAAAACCTTTGACTGATTTTATATATAGTGAAGGTAAAATAAGTGTAATAATCAAAGCAATTATAGCAATTATTATAGTAATATATTTAGTAAATTTAATGGTGTCATATTATTTAATATATAAGAAATGGTCAACTCGTTCGCCTTTTTTAGTAAAAAATACTAAAAATGGACAAAAACAGCTAGTAATAAAACAAGATCCTTCCAATCTATATTCTATAACCATCAATAGATCAGAAAATATGAAAAATGGTATTGAATTCACCTATGTAATGTGGATTTATATAGATAATTGGAGATATAAGATGGGAAAATGGAAACATATATTACATAAGGGAAATGAAACTTCATGGCCGTTAGAAGCACCGGGTATTTGGTTACATCCAAAAGAAAATAAATTAAGGGTTTATATGAATACTTTTAAAAATATTGGTGAATACGTTGATATATCAGATATACCTTTAAAAAAATGGTTTCAAGTAACAGTAGCAGTTAAAAACAAAACCCTGGATGTATATATTAACGCTTCTTTAGTAAAAAGTCATATTCTGAAAAGTATTCCAAAACAAAACTGGGGAGATATATACATTAATTCCTACGGGGGTTTTGGAGGATATGTATCTAATATAAAATACTTATCTGAATATATATCTATTAGTGAGTTGGAAAAGCATTTTAGTACAGGACCAACAGGAAGTTTTTGTGTAGATTCGGGAAATAAATCTAATCCCAGATATCTGTCTTCAAGGTGGATATTAAATAATTAAATATATCATTTTTATATATAAAAACTATATAAAAATAATTTATTTACATTAGTAAATATGAAAACAAGAACGATAGTATTTACTGTAATTGGGTCATTATCAGGTAGTGTTACGTATTTTTGCTCCAACGATTTATATCACATATATATTACAAAAAAGAGACGTTTTAGTACTAATTTTATTAATTTTAATCAACTTGTAAATCCAGGTTTATTTGTAGGAGCTATAATTGGATTCATTAGAGGATATACAAATGCTCCAGTTATAAAATATTTTGATTATAAATCATAAGTAAGTATTCCTTTACAAAATTCGGGTTCATTTACATAATAAATATATTCTTTAGAATCATAATTACTGATACATTTATTTTTTTTATAAAATTCATTATCTTTTAAAATATTTTTATATTCAAAATTATTGTTTAGAGTGGGTTCAGACTGTCTATTTATGCTATTATAAGCATCTTTTAAACGATCATCATATGTTATATGTTTTTGTTCTTCATTTGAATTACTAGGTATTATTATTTTATCTGATTTATTTTTAGCGATTTTTCTTTGATTATTATTTAAATATAAACCAAAATTTACAAAAGATTCATCTAAATTAGAAAATGATTCTTTTATTTCCGATTCAGATGATACTTTAGTTGGTATCGATTTTTTTAAAATGTCAATTATACTAGTTTTATTTTTTTTAACTATATCTAAAAAAATAGTTTGATTAACATCTAACTCATCTTGTATGGATATGAATTCATTAGGTATTTTAGTATTGGACCTATTAGTGATTATATCTAATTTTCTATTAAGTATCTCATAGTTTTCAATATATTTAATAGTTATTATGATAGATATCATACCCAATATTAGCGCTATCAATGCAATATAATTCATATAATATAAAGAAAGTTAAAAAAATTTGATTAATTTTAATTTTTAATTTTGAAATAACAATATGGAAAGTTTTGAAGAACATGATATTAAAGTAGACAGTAACTTTTTAAATAAAAAGGGTTTATGTGGATTAAGGAATGTAGGTAATACTTGTTTTATGAATACAATTATCCAATGTTTAAGTAACACACTTCCGTTGTTGGAGTATATGATAGAAAAAAAATATCAAAATCATCTAGATATGGATTCGGATGATGATAAATGTGAAATAGTAAATCAATGGTATATTATGTTAAGATATTTATGGTCTAAAAATGCAGTTTATGCACCTGAAAATTTTGTATCAGTGGTTCAAAATTTAGCACGTAGTAAAGACTATCCAGAATTTACAGGATATAGACAAAGTGATTCGCAAGATTTTTTACAATTTTTCTTAGAAACAATGCATAATGCACTATCATATGAAGTTAAAATGGAGATTACAGGTAAAACAATGAATGATTTTGATAAAATAGCATATGAAGCTTATACAAATTTTATGAATTTTTTCAAAAATGACTATTCTAAAATTATAGATATATTTTATGGACAGTTTTTTACAATATGTAAAACGGAAAAGAATGGTAAAAAAGAAACAAGTAGAAGTTTTGAACCGTTTAATATGTTATTATTAGAAATTAAAGAAAATAAAAAGGGCAAAACAAGCCTATATAATTGTTTAAATAACTATACAAAAAAAGAATTAATTGATACGGGTGATAAATTAGAAGTCAAATATAAAGAAGTTAAATTTTGGTCTTTACCTAATATTTTAATTATAATGTTTAAAAGGTACGATAACAATTTAAATAAACTAGATACACATATAAGTTTTCCTATTGAAAATTTAGATATGAGTAAATATGTAAATGGTTATAATAGAAGTTCATACGTGTATGACTTATATGCAATTGCAAATCATGACAGTTTTGGAGGAGGGGTAGGTTCAGGCCATTATTGGGCTAGTGTAAAAAATCACGATAATAATTGGTATAAATATAATGATTCGATTGTATCTACATTAAATATAAAAGATTTAGAAACTAATAATGCATACTGTTTGTTTTATAGAAAAAGATAAGTAAATTAATATCTGTAATCCTAATTTACATATTTTTTTTATCGATTTATATTATAATAATGATTGTTAATAAGGTGGTCCTTACACTATTAGTTATACTTTTAATACTAATAAATATTGTGATAATATATTTTATTTATATAGATCCACATACAATATCCTTTATAAAAAACATATTTAATCGTATAACAAATAATAAATATAAGAATAGTAATAATTATATTGAGATAAATAATGTAGATTCAGAGCTAGCTGATCAGGATACAAATAATATAATTGAGATAAATACTGTAGAACCAGAATCCACTGATTCAAATACCGATACAAATAATAATTGCTCAAATACCGATACAAATAATAATTATTTAGATTCTATTAAAAACAGAATAGTTAAACCTTTCAGAAAAAAAAAACGAAAAAAAGAAGTGTTTAATATCAATGAAAATATTTTTACGTATAACCAAGCTAAACAAGTGTGTAAATCATACAACTCTAAATTAGCAACATACGATCAATTGCTACAAGCATATAAAAATGGGGGTAATTGGTGTAATTATGGATGGTCAGATAATCAAATGGCTTTATATCCAATTCAAAAATCATTTTATAATAAAATACAAAATACAAATCATAAAAACACATGTGGTAAACCTGGTATAAATGGTGGAATATTTGAAGATCCAAATATTAAATTTGGGGTTAATTGTTATGGATATAAGCCAAAGGCGGATAAAGAAAAATTAAGTTGTAAAAAACCAACTAAAATTAAAATAAATAAAAATAATCTAACCATACGACCTTTTAATCATATTAAATGGTCAAAAAAGAGTAAAGAGAAGTGTACTCATATTATAGACGATATGTATAATATTCAACAATCTAATTTAGATAAAGAACCTATAAACATAAATAGTAATATAATATCATCAAGCTGTAAAAATGTAATATAACTAAATTATAATTTAATTATAATTTAGTTAATAAAAATCTTCTTCATAATCAGATTCATGAGAAGAATTCTCGCTTTCATAGTCTAATTCTATAACATATTCTTTTTTATTTACGTAGTAATCAAAAAAATCATATAATTTAGATGCCGATATTTGTTTACATAATAAATTATATTCTTCATTTTCATAAAAATCTAATATATTTTTAAATATATTATCGCCATATTTATAATCATAAATAATTGAAGTATCATTATCATTTATTATATTGTCTTCAGTATACGTTACTACATTACTAATAGGTGTTTCTATTTTAGTTGAATTTGATAGTATATTTGCCCAGGACATTATAAGTATAAATATTCAGTTATGTTTAAATGAATATTTAATGTAAATAAAATATTCACTGCAATATCCTTAGCAATTAATATTTAATTGTTTCATTATACATATATTCTACGAAATCATCATATATTTCTTGAATATTTGTATTAAATGTGATTTTTTGATTTTTAAAACAAGCAATTAAATTATTAAATAAATGATCTATATCAGATTTATTTGAATTATACCATACACTTATTTTATATAAATAATCTAAATATTCGCGATGTTTATCATTATAAATTATTTTTTTAATAAATTGTATATCTTGATCATTAGTTAAAAGCCCATCTTTTATATTTTCAATATTTTTTATTGTTGTTAAATTAATCTGATTATTTTCTGTATATTTTTCTTCTGCTTTTTCTTCTTCTGCTTTTTTCTCTTCTGCTTTTTTCTCTTCTGCTTTTTTCTCTTCTGCTTTTTTCTCTTGTAAAGAAAGTCTTAATTTATCTAATTCTAATTTAGATATATTATATTTATTTAATATAGAGTCATCTATACTAAATTCTTTTACATTTTTGTAAAATTTTGAATATTCTAGATTTAAAAATTTATCTAAACCAATATTTGAAAAAATTGGTTCATTTAAACTAATATTATTCATATAGATTATGTAATATATACATATATCACGTAATCTTTAAGTTTATTTATAAGCCTTTAAAATATTGTGTAATGTTTTGTTTCTGGAGTTTAGAATGGATTCTAATATTTCATTTGATTCTCTATTACATCTTTCTCTATTAAATTTATTAGAATAATGATTTACGATACCTTTTCTGATTAATTTTTGTGATAATGGTTCTGACTTTACCTTGCTTTGTATTTTTAATTTCACATTAGAATCTGTAATAAAATCATTTTTATCCTTAATTTTTTCTATAATATATGTTTCATACTTTTTCCTATCTTGTCTTAACTTTTTAATTTTATCATCGTATATTTTAATATGACTATCTAACTTTTCTAATACACTATAAGCTTTATTTATTTTTATTTTATTAGACATTTATATATACATTATATAAATAATTGAAAAATTAATCACAAGCGCCTATTTCTAGAGGACGTCTATTAGTATCCGCTTCTATAGTTGTTTGGAGCCATGGCGATACCTTTACCTGCGGATTAGGAGGTTCGCTTCTAAGCTGACGGTTAGCATTTCTTAAGGTTTGGCCTACTGTATTTACACCAACATGATGACCTGAAGTTAAGAAATTTTGATCACCTAATTCACCTTGTCCAGCTGGTACAGATTGCGCCCATTTCGAATTAGCATCACCTGGTAACAATTCCGCCGGAGTTAATTGATCCTTTGGAAAACAATCTTTAGGATATTGATTACCACCTAAACCAAATGTGTCGTTTGGTTTATCTTCATCTAGATCTAAAAAGACTTCATTTGAGCCATCCGAGGCCTTTACTGGTATATTTTCATCTGAATCCGGTTTTTCTTCTTGTACATTAAATTCTTCATTTTCACCATCAGTTTCATTGATTTGTTTTCTTTGATATAATGTTATTACATAATATAAACCTAATATGGCTGTAACTAATACTATAATTTTAACAATTGTATTCTTCTCCATTTATTATATTATAATATAATAAAATTATTTCATTACTTTAATTAAACTTATTGTTTAATTAAATTAAATATTTGAAATTACTGAATTATTTATTATTTTATTTTTAATTTTATCACTGATTAGTGAAATTTCAGATTCAGTATCTTTAGCTTTATTTGATAAATTATCAAAAGCTTTTTTAGCTCGTTCTGCGTTTATCAAATATTTTTTTTGTTCCAATTTTTTTGAAGTGATTAATGTTTCTAATTCTTTTAGAGATTCTGTACTATTTTTAATATCTGCTAAATCATTAATTATTTCATTATTTATCTTATTTTCTAATCTATTTTCTTTATCCAAAATATTATTAAAATTAATATTTTCTTCCTTATCGAATTCATCCTTATCTATTTCAATTAAATTTTCTAATAATAATTTTAATCTGAATGTTTTTTTATAAAATTCAATAGAATCTATTTTTACTAGAATATTAGTAGAGTTTGTATTATATGATTTTATATGATCCATTAAACTGTAATCTTTTAAATCTATATTTATATATACTTCTTCTTTAACATCGTCGTATTTATATATATTATCTATCATTTTATGCAAAATATCATTGTTTACTTTTCTATGAAACCATTCTTCCGATTTATTAGAAGCTACACTAATTGTTAATGTATCCAAATTATCCAAAAATTCTAATAACTCAGAGTGTTCTTCTAAATCTATTATATATTTAATTTTACGTATATCATGATTATCTTCATATATATCTTGTATAACTGATTTTGGTAAATAAAAATAGATTGGATTATTTAATTTACTGAAGTAAATATTATTCGCGTTTTTAACAGGATTTTCTAAATCAAAAGTAGTGCTAAGCTCATGTAAATAATTATAATTAATATAATCGAAAAAATGAATAGTTCTATCTTTAATACTCATTAATTATTATATACAAATTATACTTATTAAAATATTATAACGCATAACCTATATTTTTTATTGTAATACTATAATTTATGTATGTATTGTTTACGAATAATTTATCAATAATTAATATAACATTATATTTAGATTTTTTTTTTATAAATTCTTTTATGGTATAAGTATCACCGTCTGATTTCAATATAATATTATTATTTATACTATTATTTATTTTACTATTTAACATAATGGGATAGTTATTCTTTCTAATAATATTAGATTTTAATATTTTATCATTAAATTTATCTTGAATATTACTTTCAATTGTTTCAATTACGTCTAATACTTCATACATTTTATCTATATTCCATTTTATATAAAAAACTTTTCCATCATTTATTTCTTCTAAACCAAAGGGCGAAGATACATTATTTATAGAAAGAGATATATCTTTATTTATGTTATTTTTTATTTTATAAAGCGTACCTTTATTATTTTTATTAATTTGACTAATAATCATATTTAATATGTAAGTTTTATTTTTAAATAATAAATAAAGATATATTATAATGTCTTCTATTTCTTCATTTATATCAGATATTATCGATAAAATTATAATAGAAATTAAAAAAGATAAAAATATGTCTAAATTAGAATCTAATCTGATAGATCCTTTAATAAAATATACATTTCAAAAATTATATCCATATTTAGCATTAGCATCTATTATATTTTTATTAATATTTATTCTTGCAATATTAATACTATTACTACAAGTAAAACAACTAAATTAATTAAATGTTGCTCTCTTTTATAAATTTTATTAGATTTTTAGCAATATTGCTGTAAGAACGATTACCATTATCATTATATTTGTGTAATTTACGATTATTATCTACAAAAAATAGAGTAGGATATCCATCGACATTATTTTTTATAAATGTGTTTTCTTTTAAGGTTGCATTTATACCTACTACATTAAAATCAGTATGTCCATTTGATAATTCACCTAACTCTTCTATCATTGGTATCATTACTTTACAATGTCCACACCAGTGCGCATATACATGTACTAATCCATAATGATTCTGATTGTTATATTTGTTATATTCAGGATCATTAATATATCCATTCTCATCTATTTTATCGGGACTTAATTCTAAAACATACTTAGAGTTAATGTAATATCTATTTTCCATTAATATAAAGGAAGATATTTATTATTTATATATTTATATATTTATATATTATATATGTATTCTAAATTAGTAATAACTATTATACTGATATTATTAATTATTGTTGGTACTACTTATCTTTTATCTACAAATAAAGGTTTAAATAAATTATATGATAAGAAAAATATTAGTAATGTTTTTCCAAAATTGTTTAACACAGAAAATTTTAAAAATTGTGATATTAAAAAAAAAAGTAGAGAAAAAACTGTACAAACAATATTAAATAAATATTTAGAAACAGACAGCAAGTGTCTTTACAAATTAAACAATGATCCTATATTTGAATTGAATTTTAGACGAGCATATAAAGATTATATCTTTAAAAAAATGCGATCTTATATTGAAGAATTAGATAATTTAGATAATTTAGATAATTTAACAGATGATGCATATTATAGTTATTTAGATATATTATATAACTTACCAGATTGTGAAACTTTAATTAACAATTTTAAAAATGAAAAAAAAGCAAAAGAAGCAAAAGAAACAGGTGAAAAAAATATTGATTCCGAAAAATTAGACGAAATAGAATCAAAAATAAATGATTTAACTAATAAATTAAGCAATTACAATAACTCTATTATAGAAGAAGAGTCAAAATATATTAATTTAATAAAATCTAAAGGTATGTGTAATAAAGACGTATTGGATGTTGATTTGGGTGAAAAATCAAGTGTTGTAACTAATGAATATAATAAAAATAATTTTCTTCCAGAAGAAGAAACTCGCACCGTTGAAGAAACTGTTAATAGAGAAATAAAGGAGAAACAAAAAACTAAAAATAAAAAAATGCGTAATAAAGAAATGCGTAATAAAGAAATGCGTAATAAAGAAATGCGTAATAAAGAAATAAACGAAAAACAAAATACTGTAAAACAAGAAAACAGTAAGTATATTAATAGTAGTAATGATATTCGGAAAAATATTGTTAATGATAATATAAATTACGATAATGATATTGTAAAAGATGAACAACGGTCAAATATAGATACACAAAAATTTCTTAAAGCAAATGATAATATTAATAAAGGTATGTCTTCATCTGGATGGTCTTATATGTCTCCTGATAAATGGTCAGTTCCACAACAAAGACCACCTGTATGTTTAGTAGATAAAAAGACTAATGTATCATCTGTTGTGGATAAAGGAACACCTATAAATGCTCTCAAATGGCCCAATTAATAGATATGTATGTTAATAAGTAACATAAAATATATTTATTTTCAATAATAAATTTATAAGTATCTATAAAATTTCAAAAAATTATATGATTCATCTTATCCCATAATAAATGATATAGTTTGCATTATAGATATTTATCTATAGATAATATTTTTAATAAAAAATGATTTTTATTAAAAATATTATGTAATATATAAGTATATGCTATATTATGTTATTACAATATTATTACTAGTTATAATTATTTGCTATTATTCAAAAGTATATGAACCATTTTATAATTATAAAATAAAATTTGTAAATGGTTTAGAACCTAAAGGTGTAATAAAATCACCGTCCGAATTTGAAATAGTTACTATTGATAATCCAGGTGATACTAAAGATGTATTGCGTCAAAATAAATTCAGTAAAGAATCATATGATATATCAATAAATGGTGAAAAAAACTCATCATATGCAATTATT
>MDSY01031349.1_pt1 | contig 23553 bp, 24 predicted proteins | sample 811131 | NCBI WGS metagenome assembly MDSY01 (sample SAMN05326643, study PRJNA326480) | marine metagenome | isolation source: seawater | place: Atlantic Ocean: South West | collected 2010 | reverse complement strand
CATTTAAACATGAAGATTTGTATTTAATTTCAATTTCAAAATCACCTTGTTTGCTATTAAGGGATGTTATTTGACCAACAGATTCAATTATTCCAGTAAACATGCCATAATTCTAGCAGAATGCTTCAGGTCAAGTTTAAAAAATATGATTAAAAATAATTTCTATGAATTTTGGATAGCTTCCAGATATACCCACTTAAAGAGTAAAAATTTTATATCCTTTATATCTTTAACAAGTATTATTGGGATTACTCTTGGAGTTATGGCATTAATTGTAGTTCTTTCAGTTATGAATGGCTTTAAATCTGAATTACAAACTAAGATACTAGGTGTAGCTTCAGATATTGAAGTTGTAAAAATAGGTGGAAATTTAAAAGACTGGAGACGTCTAAGGTCAAAGCTTGAAGGCCTAAAAAATATAGCAGCTATTGCTCCTTTTACAAATAATCAAGCTATGCTGTCTCTTGGTAAATATAATAGGGGGGTTATTGTCAGAGGTATTGACCCTGGTTTAGAGCCTAATGTAAGCGATTTAAATTTAAAAATTAAACAAGGAAAATTTGATCTTATTCAGGATAAATATGAAATATTAATAGGCTCTGATATTGCTAGATATTTTGGCTTATCTGTTGGGGATAGGGTATCTTTAATTAGTTCCCAAGCTAATTACTCCCCGGTTGGCATGTTGCCTCGTTTAAAGCAATTTAAGATTAAAGGTGTGTTTGAGGTTGGGATGTACGAATATGATGCTGGATTAGTACTCATTCATTTAAAAGATGCACAGACTCTTTTTCAGATGAATAAACACATTTCTGGTCTTAGAGTCAAGTTACAAGATCTAAACCAAACAAGAAAAACTGCATTTTTAATGTCAAGTACATTTAACGATTCTGACAATTTTGTGGTTACAGATTGGACTAGACAACATGCCAACTTATTTGCTGCTATCCAGATGGAAAAAAAAGTAATGTTTATTATCCTAACTTTGATTATTGCAGTAGCTGCATTTAATATTGTCTCCACTTTGGTTATGGGCGTGACTGAAAAAAAATCTGATATTGCGATTTTGAGAACTTTAGGAGCAACTCAAAAAAGTATTTTATTGATCTTTATTTGGCAGGGAATTTTAATAGGAGTTCTAGGTACTTTTTTAGGTGTTCTGTTAGGAGTAACAATTTCCTTAAATATTGATGTTATTGTTCCCTTTATTGAAAGTCTTTTCGGAGTTCAATTTTTATCTAAAGAAATTTACTATATCTCTTCTTTGCCATCCAAACTTCTTTTAAATGATGTAATCCTTATAGGTTGTATGAGTTTATTTTTGTCAATTGTTGCCACAATTTATCCAAGCATTAGAGCTTCGAGAATTGATCCTGCTAGTGCTTTAAAACATGACTAATCTGATAACATTAAAAATTAATCAAGTACAAAAATCTTTTCCCGGACTTGAACTTCCTGTTCTAGATAATATTAGCTTGACCGTAAAAGTTGCTGAGAAGATAGCTATTACAGGCGTTTCAGGATCTGGTAAGAGTACTTTACTACATTTAATGGCAGGACTTGAAAAGCCTGATAGAGGGCAAATTAAAATACTAGATAAAGACTTAACAACATTAGAGCCTAATGAATTATCTACTTTGAGAAATAAATGCTTAGGTTTTATATACCAATTTCATCATTTAATGCCTGATTTTACAGCCCTTGAGAATATGATGATGCCATTCACAATAAGAGGCAAGAGTGCCAAAGGAAATACTGTGCAATTATCTTCAATTATAAAAAAATTAGGCCTTGAAAACAGAGTAAATCATTATCCGCATGAGCTTTCAGGTGGCGAAAGACAAAGAGTATCTATTGCAAGAGCTATTATCACATCTCCAGATATCATTTTGGCAGATGAGCCTACAGGCAATTTGGATAATAAGAATGCTAATAAAGTATTCGATTTATTTTTAGAGCTTGCAGAGGAAGTTGGTACTTCAATTATCTTGGTGACACATGATTTATCTTTGGCAAAAAAAATGAGTAAAATTTATAATTTAACCCAAGGTAAAATTCGAGTAGGCTAGTATAATCATTAAAACTATTAACTATATAGATGGGAGATACGCATAGTGTTGGATATTATTCATGCAGCAGGTTGGCCAATTTGGCCATTAATTTTTGCTTCAGTTATAGCTGTAGCTATTATATTTGAAAGACTTTGGTCATTAAGGACAAATATTATTGCCCCTGATGATTTACTTTCAGAAGCTCAAAAAATGATAACTAAGGATGGCGTAAGCAAGGAGGCTATTAAATCTCTTCAAGAGCATTCAATGCTAGGGGAAATTTTTGCAAGTGCGTTAAATAACTATAGTAGTCCTTCAGAAATTATTAAAGAGGCTATTGAAGAAACAGGAAGGGCTGTTAATCATAAATTAGAGAAGTATCTTTCCACCTTGGGAACTATCGCAACGGTAGCACCTTTACTAGGTTTATTTGGAACTATTATTGGAATGGTTGAATTATTTAGTTCATTTACTAGTAGCGGTAATGATGTTGCTGTTTTTGCCCGTGGAATTTCAATCGCTTTATATAATACAGCGGGTGGAATAGTTGTAGCTGTTCCAGCAATGATTGCTTATCGGTTTTTTAGAGCAAAGGTAGATACTCTTATTGTTGAAATGGAACAACAAGCGATTAAGTTGGTAGAAATTATTAATGGAAAAAGAAAGTAGGGAGATGAAATGAACTTTCAAAAAGATAAAAAAACTGATGATTTTGAAATAAACTTTATTCCTTTAATTGACGTTTTACTTGTTATTATTATTTTCTTGGTTGTGAGTACAACCTTCGCTCGTTTTAGTCAATTAAAAATCAACCTGCCAACAGCTGAAGCAAATGTTGCTGATAAAAATCTTGATTTTATTAATGTAACAATTAGTAAAGAAGGACAATATGCAATTAATCAAAAATCAATTAGCGCTAAGACCGTTGCAGATTTAACTATCAAACTAAAAGAGATATCTGCTGGGAATATGGATAACCCAATAGTTATTAATGCTGACGCCTTAGCATCTCATCAGTCAGTGATTAATGTGATGGAAGCTTCTCGGCAAGCAGGCTTAACCAAGATTACATTTTCTACAAAAGTTAATTAACTATAAAGTATCTATATTTTTATGTCGAAAGAACAAACGACTAAAGTAAGCTTAGCTGAATTTAAGAAAATCTATTCTAGAATTTTAAATTATGCTTTAAAGTATAAATGGATTTTATCTGCAAGTATTTTTTCCCTACTTATTTTAGCTATTACAAACACAGGTTTTCTTGCCTTAATAAAAAAAATAACAGATGAAGGTTTTGTTGAGCAAGCGTCAAATTCTTCTATATTTCTTCCAATCGCTTTAGTTATTTTGATGACAGTTAGAGCTCTTTCTGGATTTGTTTCAGGTTATTCGATGCGATGGGTTTCAAGAAAAATTGTTGAAGATCTTCGTTTCGATGCTTTTAAAAGACTTATGACTCTTCCAGTAACTTATTTTGATTCAAACGCTTCGGGAAATATTGTATCCAAACTTACATATGAAACAGAGCAACTATCATTCGTCGCGACAAAAGTTGCATTAGAGTCAATTAGGGAGAGCTTAACTATAATTGGCATCGTTAGTTATATGCTTTATTTGGATTGGTTGTTAACGCTTATTTTCGCATTAATGGCACCAATAATGGCATATTACTTAAGGTTAGTATCTCCTAAACTTAGGAAGGCTGGCAGTGAAGTTCAATCAACAATGGGTGATATGACAAGCGCATCTGAAGAAGCTATTTCTGGCCAACGAATTGTAAAAATTTTTGAATCAAGTATTTTTGAATTTAAAAAATTCTCACAAATAGTACTTCGTAATAGAAAGATGCAAACAAAATTAGCTCAATTATCAGGTGCAAATAGCTTTGTAATTGAGGTACTTGCATCAATATCTCTTGCATTAGTTGTTTACTATTCAGTTGGCAGATTTACACCGGGTGAATTCGCGGCATTTGTAGGCGCTTTGTTAATGCTAATTTCACCAATCAAAAAATTAACGGGGATAAATGAGCAAATTCAAGTTGGTCTTGCAGCAGCAATAAGTATATTTAGTGTTATGGATGAAAAAAAAGAAATTGATACTGGTAATAAGAAACTAAAAAAAATAACTGGTCATATAGAATTTAAAAATGTCTCGTTTTCATACGAAAAAATAAAAAAACCTGTTCTTAGTAACGTAAATTTAAAAATCAAGCCAGGAGAGAAAATTGCACTAGTAGGGAAATCGGGAGGGGGTAAAACTTCACTAGTAAACTTAATACCTAGATTCTATGATTTAGACTCTGGATCTATATTGATAGATAAAGTTAATATTACTGATATCAAATTAAAGAATTTGAGGCATCAATTATCATTAGTAAGTCAAGATACAATTTTATTCAATGATACTATTTATAATAACATTGCATATGGTGGTCTAAAAAATAGCACACCTAGAAGGGTTAAACAGGCAGCAAAAGGAGCAAATGCAATTGAATTTATTAATAAATTACCTGATGGCTTTAATCATAAGATAGGAGATAGGGGTGTTCGTTTATCTGGAGGACAAAAACAAAGAATAGCGATTGCACGAGCTATTTTAAAAAATGCTCCTATATTATTATTAGATGAAGCAACTTCTGCCTTAGATTCAGAGTCTGAAAAACTTGTACAACAAGCATTAGATAATTTAATGCATGGACGAACATCAATTGTAATTGCACACAGATTAAGTACTGTAAGGAATGCAGATAGGATAGTGGTGATTGATAATGGAGAGATTGTTGAAGTTGGTACTCATCAAGGTTTATTGAGATTAAAAAAATATTACTTTCGATTATATAAAAAAGGATTTAGTTAAATTTGAAATCAATTCATGAGGCACTAAATAGACAGTATTATAAAAAATCTTCTTGGATTTTAATTTTGCTTCCACTAAGTTTTATTTATTTTGTAATTATTTTTTTTAGAAGGATGGCTTATAAGTCTGGTATTTTTAAATCAATCAAGCTGAATGTGCCTGTTGTAATAATTGGAAATATAACTATTGGAGGGACCGGTAAAACCCCATTGGTTATTTGGTTGCTAGAAGAATTGATAAAAAAAGGTATGAAGCCTGGCTTAATTTGTAGCGGGTATAATTCTAATGCTAAATTTCCCCAAGAAGTTTTTATGGATTCTGAAGTATCGGATGTAGGTGATGAAGCTTTGATGATTAAACTGAGTTTTGAAAAGCGTCATCATATAGATATTCCTGTATTTGTCGGTAAGAAGAAAGTACAAGTTGGACAGATGCTATTAAAATATTATCCTGATGTTGATATCTTAATTTCTGATGACGGATTGCAGCACTATGAATTAAAAAGAGATTTTGAAATAGTTGTAATTGATGGAGATAGAAAGTTTGGGAATGGCTTCTTAATACCAGCTGGGCCTTTGAGAGAGTTTACTGATAGAGTAGATGAGGTAGATGCTTTAGTATTAAATGGACCTACAGAAAATTGGCTAGATGAAAATAAAAAACTGACCTACAAGATGGAATGTTTCAGTGGCGCACTGGTAAATTGTCTTCATCATAATTGGATAGCTGATTTAGATGTTCTTGAACGAGGTATAGTAGCAATAACTGGGATTGGTAACCCAGAAAGGTTTTTTGAGCAATTAAATTCTGCCGGATTAGCTGATAATAAATTTAAAAAAGTAATCTTTAATGACCATCATCTGTTTACGGAATCTGATTTTAAAGATTATGTTGATATGGATATCATAATGACTGAAAAAGATGCTGTGAAATGTAAGAATTTCGCGCAAGAAAATTTTTGGCATATTCCAATTTATACTGATGTTGATGAAAAACTGCTAACAAAATTGATTAAAAAATTAAGGATTTAATTAAATGGACAAAAAGTTATTAGATATTCTTGTTTGCCCAGTAACTAAAGGGCCACTCCTATTTGATAAAAAAAATAATGAGCTAATATCAAAAGCAGCAAAATTAGCCTACCGCATCGAAGATGGGATACCTATTTTATTGGAATGTGAAGCGCGAAAGCTAATCGGGAAGAGCTAAAAATGAATTTTAATGTTGTAATACCAGCTAGATACGAAAGTACTAGGTTGCCTGGTAAACCATTAATTGAGATTGCTGGATTACCAATGGTCATAAGAACAGCAATTCAAGCAAGTAAAAGTGGTGCTCAGCATGTAATCATCGCTACCGATGATCAAAGAATAATAAACACTGCTGAGAAACATGGTTTTGACGCGTTAATGACTGGTAAAGATCATGTTTCTGGGACCGATAGAGTTTTAGATGTTGCTAATCAGAAAGAATGGCATGATGAAGCAATTATTATTAATGTGCAGGGAGATGAGCCACTTATCAGTCCAAAATTAGTTAAATTATTAGCTAAGGCATTACAAGATACCAATGTTAATTATGTTACTGCCTGTTCAGATTTTAAAAATTTTAACGAATATTTGAATCCAAATAATGTGAAAGTTTTATATGACAAAAATGAATTTGCTACGACTTTTTATCGAAAACCATTGGTAAATATAGAGAATGATTGGAATCAAAAAAAACAATTTCATCATATTGGTATCTATGGATATACAAAAAAATTATTAGATAATTTTTGTAGCTTGCCTGTTTCAAAATTAGAAAATTCCTTAAAACTTGAACAGTTAAGAGCTCTAGAAAATAATATTTCACTGGCGGTGTTAAATTATGAAGGTAAAATTTATAGAGGCATAGATACTCCTGAAGATTTGGCCTTAATTCGAAAGCACCTAGAAAATAAGTAAATAACTATATTGCTTCGTCACCTTTTTCACCTGTTCGAATTCGAATAGCATCCTCAACATTCATAACAAATATTTTTCCATCACCGATTTTACCAGTGTGGGCAGTTTTTGTAATTGCATCAATTACCTTGTCTACCATTGAGTCAGCAACAAATATATCTAGCTTTACTTTAGGCAGGAAATCTACAACATATTCAGCCCCCCTATATAATTCAGTATGACCTTTTTGACGACCAAAACCTTTAACTTCAGTAGCCGTAAGCCCCATTATTCCAAGTTCTGATAGGACTTCCCTAACCTCATCTAGTTTAAAGGGTTTTATTATTGCCTCAATTTTTTTCATTTTAATTCCTTTTGTTTGAATGGGTGGTATCTACTTGTTATTGGATAGCGCCTATCTTTACCAAATGCTTTACGAGTTACTTTTGGTCCTGGAGCAGCCTGCCTTCTTTTAAATTCATTAATATGAATTAATTTTATAACTTTTCTCACTACTTGTGCTGAATATCCTTCATTAATTATCATTTTTATACTTTTATTTTCTTCAATATACAAATTTAATATTGCATCTAGGACTTCGTAATCTGGGAGATTATCCTGATCTGTTTGATTCTCAGAAAGCTCGGCAGAGGGGGCTCTAGTCAATATTCTTTCTGGGATGATTTTATTCGCAAGATTAATTTCTTTAGCAATTTTATAAACAAACGTTTTCGGCACGTCTTTTAAGATAGAGAATCCACCAATCATATCACCATATAATGTAGAGTAACCAACAGCAATTTCACTTTTATTACTTGTAGCTAATACAATACCATTAAATTTATTTGCATAAGCCATTAATAAAACACCTCTAATTCTTGCTTGAATATTTTCTTCTGTAATGTCTTTGGCAAGATTCTTAAATTCTTTAGATAATGAATTATCAAAAGACCTCATTAAGGGTTTTATTGGGTTAATCTTATATTCGATTCCTAAATTATCTGTAAGTTTCTTAGCATCATGAAGGCTAGCTTTTGAAGTAAAAGAGCTCGGCATCATTATTGCTGTAATATTTTCTTTTTTACATGCTTGAGAGGCGATATAGAGAACAACGGCCGAATCGATTCCTCCTGATAACCCAATGAAAATATTTTTAATAGAATTTTTTGAAAGATAATCTTTGAGGGCTAGTATTAATCCATCTAATAAGGTTTTTATCGGAGAGTCAAATTTTTTAAGCTTATATTTGAGTACCTTTTTTTTATCTACTGGTAGATCAATCACTTTATTTAAAGATTTAAATTGTTCAAGACACTCAATGAGTCCATATTTTTTGTTGAAGATAAATGACCCACCATCAAAAAGTAAATCATCTTGCCCCCCAACTAAATTAAGGTAAATAAGCGTGCATCTATCAAATGAAATTCTTTTTTTTAAGTCCTTAATTCTAGTTGCATATCTACCAATCTCAAATGGGGAGGCGTTAATGCAGATAATATAGTCAACATTTGACAATTTCTCAGCGGGACCCTTTACCCAAATATCTTCACATATCAGCAATCCAATCTTTTTACCATTATGTGAAAAAATTAATGATTTTTCCCCAGGGTTAAAATATCTCTTTTCATCAAATACTCCATAGTTTGGGAGGATTTGTTTATCGTACGTATATTCTATTTTTCCTTTGAATAAAATAGAGGCAGAATTATATAGGCTTCCTTTGAAATATCTCGGATGACCTATGATAATTCTTAACTTTGGGAATTCTTTAGCAATTTTTATTAAGCTTTCATCACATTCTTTAATAAAATTTGTATCCAAAAGCAAGTCCTCAGGCGGATAACCACAGATGCTTAATTCAGGTGTAATTAATATTTCTGCATGTGCTTCTTGAGCTATTTTTGCATGCTTTACTATAAGTTTGAAGTTAGATTTAACATCTCCTACCGTAGGGTTAATTTGCGCTAAACTTATTTTCATATTTTAATATTTCCCACCTGCATTTTTAATTAAATCAATAATTTTTTTATCTTTATTTTTTAATGCATAAACTAGAGCTGTTAACCCATATTGATCTTTAGCTTTTAAATTCACATTTGTATCAATTAAAAGCTTTATTAACTTAAAAGATTTTTTATGGACAGCAAAATGAATTAAATGAGTACCTTCATTATCCTCATGATTAACATCAGCTCCATGAAGTATTAAAACTTTAGCAGCTTTAAATTTTTTATTTTTGATGGCCCACATTAACGGACTCCATTCAGATTTGTCAGGAATATCAACTTTTGCGCCTCTGTATATAAGAAGATTTATAGCATTTTCATTACCGTTAGCTGCAGCATGAATTAAAGCTGTTTTTCCATACCTATCTTTTAACTCAAGTTTTGCTCCATTATTAATTAATATTTCAATAGTCTTAATATTTCCACTTTTACATGCCAACATTAATACTGTTAAGCCTGAATTATTTCTACTGTTTGGATCAATACCTCCCTTAAGAAGTAAGTCAATAGTTTCATAATAACCAGACGTTGCAGCTAAACCATAAGCAGACCAACCGTCTGGATCAGTTATTTTTGGATCTGCATTATTATTAAGAAGAGTTTTGATAGTTGCAGTATAATTTTTTTTTGCAGCAAACATTAATGCTGTCCAGCCATCATTTTCAATATTATTTACATCCGCACCTTTGGATATTAAGTATTCTACAATTTCTACTTTATTTTTTCTTGAGGCATACATGAGAGCATTAATATTATCTTTATCCATTGTATTTGGGTCCCCACCACTTTCTATGATAGCTTTGACAGTCTCAATATCACCCTTCGCAGAGGCAGTTAATAAATATGGAATTTCTTCGGCATATAATTGTGAGATATTTATTGAAATTAATATAAACAGAATATTAAGAATATATCGCATTAGCTATTTTTCTTTTTTTAATGCCTGAGCCATAACTTGCCCCATGGTTGCTGGAGATTCTGAAATCCAGACGCCTGACTTTTTTAATACATTTATTTTATCGATTGCTTTTCCAGAATTACCTGAAATAATTGCTCCAGCATGCCCCATTCGTTTACCTTCTGGAGCAGTTAAGCCTGCAATATATGCAACAACTGGCTTCGTGATATTTTTAGATATAAATTCAGCAGCAAGTTCTTCATCCGAGCCCCCAATTTCCCCTACCATTATAATGCCCTTGGTATAGGGATCACTTTCAAACAATTTTAAGCACTCAATAAAATTAAGCCCTTTTATAGGATCCCCACCAATACCAACACAGGTTGTTTGGCCTAATCCATTCATTGAAGTTTGATGTACAGCTTCATATGTAAGAGTTCCAGATCTTGATACTATACCAATTGAGCCTGGTTTGTGAATATCTCCTGGCATAATTCCAATTTTGCATTCACCAGGTGTAATAATTCCTGGGCAATTTGGCCCAACTAAGATTGTATTATTTGGCTCAATTATTTGTTTTATTTTTAACATATCAGCTACTGGAATACCCTCAGTAATACAGACAATAATCTCAATGCCAGCATCACTTGCCTCTAAAATAGAATTCATAGCAAACATTGGTGGGACATAGATCACTGTTGCATTTGCACCAGTTTCTTTAATTGCTTCTTTAACAGTATTAAAAACTGGTAGCTCAAGATGAGTTAAGCCGCCTTTTCCAGGGGTAACTCCACCTACAACTTGAGTTCCATATTTAATTGATTGTTCGCTATGAAATGTCCCTTGTTTCCCTGTAAAACCTTGACATAAAACTTTTGTATTTTTATTTATAAGAATAGACATATGTACTTTATCAAATTGTGAGTTCAACTGATTTTTTTGCTGCATCTGTTAGGCTGTCAGCAGAAATAATATTTAGATTGCTTTTTCTCAAAATCTCTTTGCCTAGCCTAACATTTGTTCCTTCTAAGCGAACAACTATTGGTATTTTTACACCCACCTCCTTAACAGCAGAGATTATTCCTTCAGCAATAATATCGCACCTCATAATCCCACCAAAAATGTTCACTAAAACAACACGAACATTCTTATCTGACAGTAAAATTTTAAAAGCTTTACTTACGGTTTCTGACGTGGCACCACCACCAACATCCAAAAAGTTTGCAGGAAGCCCCCCTGATATCTTAATTAAATCCATTGTTGCCATAGCTAATCCGGCACCATTTACCATACAACCTATGTTCCCCTCTAAGGCAATATAGCTTAACCCCTCGTGAAAGGCTTCTGCTTCCTTTTTGTCAATTTGTAACCAGTCATAAGCCTCGCTTATTTCTTTATGACGAAACCTAGCATTATCATCCAGAATGATTTTACAATCTACAGCAACAATTTCATTATCTTCTGAAATAACTAATGGATTTATTTCAAGAAGGGACAAATCTGAGTCTTTAAATAATCTAAAGCAAGAAGTGAGAAATTTTTCAAATTTTGAAAATAATTTTACATCTATGCCAAGCCCAGTTGCTAAATTCTCAATTTTTTGGGGAGTTAAGCTTTGGGTAATTGTAAAATATTCTTTAACGATAGAATTCTTATCTTCACTAACTATCTCTTCTATATCCATACCACCGAATTTTGAGGTTATTATTACTATAGATTCTGATTCTCTGTCTATTAAAATTGAAAAGTACAATTCTTTCTTTATTAAAATTGTCTCTTCAATTAATAATTTAGTTACAGGTTGGCCGTGCGGTTTATTTTGAAGTGTTATGAGGTTTTTTCCAAAAATAGAAGAGGCAAAGTTTTTGGCATTTTCTGCTGATTTCACTACCTTAACCCCACCTGCTTTACCCCTTCCGCCCGCATGTATTTGTGCTTTTATTACAAGATTTGAATTAAATTGCTCAGCAATAGCATGAGTTTCTTTTACGCTATGAGAAACTTTACTTTTTGGAATATTTATTCCATTAGCCTTCAGCAATTCTTTAGCTTGATACTCATGAAGATTCATTTACACTCTTTCGATTTTATTCCCTAATGTAATATGATATCAGAATGCATAAACGATTTTATATAATGTGTATAAAGCTTTTCTATAAGGATGTTATATTATTAAAAAAATTTTATTTTATAGGGTACATTGTCACAGTTCCTGCTTTCATATCGGGAATAATTAAATGTGTTTTATCTTTGCTTAAAGCAATATCTGCAGCAGCCTCAAACCCATCTAGTATAACTTTTGATTTACCATCTTTAAATTTGTAGACTTTTCCTTCTTTCCAGCTGCTTATATATATATCCCCATTTTTGATAGCCAAGCCATCACCACCTAGAAAACCTTCCCCTAATTTTTTAATTTTTTTGGATTTAATATTTGCTTCAAATAATTCCCCACCCCAATCTAACAACAAGAGTTTATTATTGCCGATAGGTAAAACTCCATTTGGTGCTTTAGTATTCTTTGTTGTCTCGTCAAAAAGAACGGTAATATCTCCTGCTAGATTCATTTTAAATACGATTCCACCTGTTTCAAAATTACTAGTATCTGTAATATAGAAATTCCCATCAGGATCTACATCAATATCATTAAGAAAAACAGGAGTTTTTGGAAAAGCCATTGTTGAACCAAAAACTGACCATGTCCCATCAGTGTTAACCTCAATGATTACATCTCTATCAGTCACATATAGTTTATTTTTATAAAACACGATGCCTTTTGGGTCGTAAAGACCTGTTGCGAATGGAGTGATATTCCCTTTTTTATCAATTTTACTTATTTTTCCATCGCCGTCTTTATCCATTTCTCCTATTTCAGAAACGTAGATGAAGCCATCCGAGCCTTCTGCAACAGACTCTGGTTTACTTAATCCTTCATATATAACCTCATGAGAAAAGCTTATATTTGCTGTACATGCTAATAAAAAAAATACTACCGTGAATTTTTTCATTTTTACCTTCCATAAAATTTTAATAAAATATTCTATTTACTTAGTTTCCATAATTTTGATTTGTAGCTATCACTCACAAGGAAAATATTACCTTGTTTATCAATTTCAAAGTCTCTAATACGTCCAATTTTATCTCTAAAAATAGTCTCTTCACCTACAATTTTATTATTTTCATAATTTAACCTAATGAGACTTTTTCCGCTCAATGAGGATACAATCAAGTCACCTTGCCAATCAGGAAAAACATCTCCTTGGTAAAATTGAATACTGCTAATAGCCATTGAAGGTACCCAAGTTTTAATTGGTTTATCATATTTTTCATTAAATGGTTCATTTCCAATACTAAACCCAGAATATTCAGAACCACCCCATGCAATATCTTTCCAGCCGTAATTTGCACCAGATTTGACCTTTCCAATATGATCTCCTCCACGAGGTCCATGATTCGAAAAATAAACTTCTCCATCATGAGGTGAGATAGTTATACCTTGAGGATTCCTTACACCAATAGTATAGATTTCAGGAAGCCATGTGTCTTTGCCTATAAATTTTGGGTTATCTTTAGGTATTTCTCCATTAGTTTTAATTCGAATTATACTCCCTGGGTGCTTAGTTGGATCTTGAGCAATCATACCTTTATCTCTCTCTCCAAAACTTGCAAAAAGCATATCATTTTTAATAGAAATTCTTGAACCAAAATGCTTGTTGGATTGTTGCTTTGGTTTTGAAACTAACAAAACTTCCAACTCCTTAATCTCATTACCAACTAATTTTCCTCTGGCAATAGCTGTACTAGATGCTTTACTTGGTTTTTTATTAAGCATTAGCTCTTTAAAATCATGACTATAAGTAAAATAGATAAAACCATCCGCACTATTAAAGTAGGCATCTAAAAGGCCACCTTGTGAATAACCTACGTTACTTCCTTCATAGCTAATATTCTGAATATTATGCCTTATTGCTTGCTTCTTACCCGTCCTTATATTGACTTTATAAATACCACCACTCTTTTCTGTAATAATCAAATGATTCTCATCGATGAACGTTAATGCCCAGGGATATTCAAGTTCTTTTGCAATTAAATCTAACTTGTATCTTGTTTTAGTCAAATCATATTTCTTATAATTACTAAAAATTTCGTCTGAATACACAGAAAAAATCAAAAAAAACATTGAGCTAAAAATAATTATATTTTTTGTCATTTAAGTATGGTCCTCATACAACTAGTTTAAGAGAATTACGATTTTTTTGGAACAAACTTTCTAAGTTCATTTTTTCATAATTTCTAATTGGTATTTTTCTATAATTACATTTATATCACTAACCCAATAATTAACCATCAGGTTGTTACCATTTGATTCTGTATGATAAGTTGAATTGAACATTATAATTGGAGGCGCGGGTTGGAATTTAACCAACATCTAAGACTTTGCAAGCCTTCGCATGAACATTCTGCTACCGCGCCATTTTAATAAAAAAAGTACAAAAAAAAGCCAATTTAAAAATTGACCTTTTAATTATGCTTTTTCTCTTAACTTAATTTAAAAGCATTTTTTTTCTTGACAACCATCATCTACAAATCCAATAGATAAAAGATAGTTTGCCATTTTAGGTTTACGGTCTTCTTTTAATGCTCTTATTAATGAAACATCACCCCTGAGTTTTTTTGATTTATCAATTCCAATTTCTATTAAATAATCGACCATCAGTTGACTTCCGTTAAACGCTGCATGATGCAGTGCATTAAACTTAGTTATTGGATGAGTGTAGGTTATATTTGCTCCTTTGCTCACAAGATATTTCATCACTTCTAATTGATTCTTAGCTGCAGCCATAAGAAATGGGGTCCATGCAAAGTAGCTATCATCAATCTTAACATCTGTCGTCTCCACATATCTTTTTACGGTTTTAATATCCCCTATATTAACTGCTCCTGTGAATTCAAGCTCTTGCTCATCATTGAGTGACATCACATTCATTGAGAAAGTTGCTATAAAAACTGCAAGTAATCCAGATAAAACTTTCATAATATTTCCTTCAATTAAATGAAAAATTTGTTTGCGTTGGCAAACATTCTATACCAAGGACCAAAATTTTCCCATTTTTTTGGGTGCCATGAATTTTGATCAGTCCTGAATACTCTTTCAGGATGAGGCATCATAATAGAAACTCTCCCATCTGAACTAGTTAACCCGGTTATTCCATAAGGAGACCCATTTGGATTCATTGGGTACATTAAAGTTCCCTGATGGTAATTATCTACATATTTTAATGATATTAAGTTAGATGATTCATTTAGAATTAGATGGTCGTTACTAGAAAATTGAACGCGACCCTCGCCATGAGAAACTACAACCGGCAACATACTTCCTATCATTCCATCAAAAAATAAAGAATTGTTCTTCGTAATTTCAACCATCACAAATCGTGCTTCAAATTGTTCAGACTCATTTTTAATAAATTTGGGCCATAAATCTGCTCCAGGAATAATTTCCTTTATGTTGCTCATCATTTGACATCCATTACATACTCCTAGTGCAATAGTATCTTTCCTTTCGAAAAATGCTTGGAATTCATCGCGTAATTTATCATTAAAAAGAATCGATTTTGCCCAACCTTCACCTGCACCTAAAACATCTCCAAAAGAAAAGCCTCCGCATGCAGCAAGCCCATGAAAATCCTTTAGACTTTTTTCTCCACTAAGGATATCGGACATATGAACATCATGGGCCTCAAAGTTGGCATAAGAGAATGCTGCAGCCATTTCGCTGTGACCATTAACACCCTGTTCTCTTAGGATGGCAATCTTTGGCTTTGATTTAGAAGTATTTATTTTGGATGGAATTTTAAAACTAATCTTAGGCGTAATACCGGGGTTTGAATCATCTAAGATCAGATCGAATTCTTCTTCTGCTGACTTTGGATTATCTCTGATGGATTGAATTCTAAAACTAGTTTCTGCCCAAATTTGCTGAAGTTTACTTCTTGTTGAGGAATATATTGATGAATCATTATTAGTAATTGAAATTTTATGGTCAATTGTTGGACTGCCAATAATCATTGCAGACAAGCCTAATTTTTTGATTAAGTATTCTTGAACAAACTGTATATCTTCATTAGCTACTTGAATTACAGCGCCCAATTCTTCATTTAATAAAAATTCAAGAATTGACTTCTTCACTTCTAACTCTAACTTAACTCCGCAGTGGCCGGCAAAAGCCATTTCAAGTACTGAAACAATTAAGCCACCATCAGATCTATCATGGTAGGCCAATAATTTATTTTTTTTATTTAAAAATTGAATTCCTTTGAAGAGATTTTTAATTAGCTCAGGACTATCCAGGTCAGGGACCTCAATGTTAGTAATATTGTTGACTAAGTTAAATGCAGATCCACCCATTCTATTTTTTCCAACCCCTAAATCTATTAAAATTAAACTACTGTTGGTATCTTTAATTAATTGCGGCGTTAAAGTCTTATTAACATCATAAGATTCACTGAATGCAGTAATGATCACTGATAAAGGAGAGGTTACAGTGTTAGTTTCAGATTCACCCCAGGTAGTTTGCATTGACATCGAATCTTTCCCCACAGGAATACTAATCCCTAAGGTAGGACACAACTCTATTCCTATGGACCTTACAGCATTAAATAATTCATGGTCTTCATGGTCTGTCCCAGATGCTGCCATCCAATTAGCTGATAGCTTAATAAGGCTGATGTCTTCAATAGCACTTGCTGCAATATTTGTGAGGGCTTCAGCCGTTGCCATTCTTGCTGATGCTGCTGCATTAGTTAAAGCAATCGGAGCTTTTTCACCTATCGCAAAGGCTTCACCTTTGATCGAATCAAATGTACTCTTTGTTACCCCAACATTAGATACTGGTATTTGCCATGGACCTACCATTTGGTCTTGAGCAATTAAACCAGTAACCGATCGATCTCCTATTGTAATTAAGAAGTTTTTACTTGCTACACTTGGATATTTAAGCACTTCAACAATTGCACTTTCAAGGCTAACTTCAAGAGCCACTTTTTCTATTTCTAAACTATATACTGAGCTAATATTTTTAGTGAGCTTAGGCGGTTTACCTAAAAGTACAGCAAGATCCATGTTAACAATATTCTTTTTAAGAAGACTATCTTCAACTTTAAGAATTTTTTGTTCCGTAACCTTTCCCACAACCGAAAAAGGACATCGCTCTCTCTCGCAAATCTTAGCGAAAATTTTTAATTGACTGTCATCAATGGCTAAAACATAGCGCTCTTGAGACTCGTTAGACCAGATTTCTTTAGGGGACATTCCTGGCTCTTCATTTTTTATAGAGCGAATATTCATAATTGCTCCCATACCGCCATCATGAATTAATTCAGGGAAAGCATTCGATAAACCTCCAGCACCTACATCATGAATACTTAGTATTGGATTCTTGTCGGCTAATTCCCAACAGCGATCAATGACTTCCTGAGCGCGCCTTTGAAGCTCAGGATTTCCTCTTTGGACCGAAGCAAAATCAAGATTTTCAGCATTCACACCAGTTTTCATGCTGGAGGCTGCTCCACCACCTAACCCAATTAACATGGCTGGACCACCTAGCTGAATAAGTAGATTATTTTCTCTTAATTTATTTTTATGGGTATGGATTCCACTGATGCTTCCGATTCCACCAGCAAGCATAATAGGTTTATGGTATCCAAAATTCTTATCCTGAATTTTATATTCTAACGTTCTAAAATAACCTAAAATATTAGGTCTTCCAAATTCGTTATTATATGAAGCAGCTCCAATTGGCCCGTCAATAATTATTTTCAAAGCAGAAGCAATTCTGTCGGGCTTGCCAATATTATTTTTTTCCCAAGATTGAATAAAATTAGGGATCCTTAAATTAGACACAGAGAAACCAGCTAGCCCTGCTTTTGGTTTTGAACCTCTCCCTGTTGCTCCTTCATCACGAATTTCACCACCTGCTCCTGTAGCCGCTCCAGAAAAAGGTGATATTGCTGTTGGGTGATTATGTGTTTCGACTTTCATAATGTAATGAGTGAGCTCACTATGAGCAGAGTATTCCCCATAACCATCTGGGTAGAACCTATTAATAACTGATCCTTCAATAATTGAAGAGTTATCTGAATAAGCTACGATAGTTTTTTGTGGGGATATTTTATGCGTATTTCGAATCATAGAAAATAATGATTCTGATTGCTCTTTATTGTCTATAATCCAACTTGCATTAAATATTTTATGCCGACAATGCTCAGAATTAGCTTGAGCAAACATCATTAACTCAGCATCAGTTGGATTTCTTTTCTCCGAAAAAAAGTAATTAAATAAATAATCTATTTCATCGGCCGACAATGCTAAACCTTGAGATATATTAAAACTTTTTAATTCAGAAATACCCTGACTTATGATATCAATATGGTTCAGAGGTTTGGGGCTATGATGAGTAAAAAGACTATTAATATCATCTTGATTAAGGAAGAGTGATTCAGTCATACGGTCGAACAATAAATTGCCAAGCACTTGTTTGTCATTTTCAGTTAAAGGAATATCATTTTTTGTTTCAAAGGAGATAGTTTTAATTCTCTCAATTCTTATAATATCAATTCCACAATGCTGAATAATATCTGTTGCTCGTGAACTCCATGGTGAAATTGTGCCGACCCTTGGCGAGATAAAAATTATATTTTCAAGCGGCATTGGCTCTTTGGTATTATCACCATAAGTTAATATTTGCCTAACAACCTCTTTATCTTTAGAAGATAATTTATTTTTACTCTCTATTATATGTAGATAAGATGAAGTAATATCTTTAATCCCCAACAAAGCTATGTCTTTGTTATTTAATAAAGCCACTTTTCTAAATTCTGAATAAATTTTGGGGCCGATAAAGGAGGTAATTATATTTTTTTGCATTCTAGCAATTATAGTTGAGATTTTATTAACCATAATATTTTTTACTCAATTAAAAGAAATAACTTATTGTAATAAGAATGATTCTTATTTAGAATAGCACTAGTTAATAATTTCGAATAAAAAATTTAAGGTTAAAACATTGAATGAATTTATAATCGTCTTTCGAGAAAGTCTTGAAGCTTGTCTAATAGTTGGAATAATTTATTTATTGTTAGAAAAGAATAATTTAAAAAAAGAAATGAAACAGTTATGGCTTGCAGTTTTTTCAGCCATAGCAGCTAGCGTAGTTGTTGCTATCTCATTAAGCTATATAAAAGAGTCGATAGGGAATGAGTCTATTAGTGCCTTATTTGAAGGTATTAGTATGTATATTACTGCAGGTTTATTATGGTATGTAATATTTTGGCTATCAAAGCATGTTAGTAAAAAAGAAGGCATGGAAAAAAAAGCTAATCAAGCACTTTCTGCCTCAGGGTGGGGTATATTTTTTTTAGTTTTCTTTGCAATTCTGAGGGAAGGGTTCGAAACAGCATTATTTCTTCTCGGGAGTTTTTCTATGTCAGGCACATTCTCATACATTGGGTTTGTTGGTGGATTAATTCTTGCTTTATTGATTGGCTATGGAATAGTTATTCAAGGGAGAAGAGTTAATCTACGTTTATTCTTTCAAGGTACAACACTTATGTTGGCAATATTTGCTTCAGGTATGGTTGCTTTTGGGACTCATGAAGTTGAAGAGTTTGTTGTTAAAGGTAATCATCTAGAAATGGTTGGGTTACAAGAGGAAAAACAAATTACTAGAGTATGGGATATATTAAAACCAACTTTAGAATTACCAAAAGGTGCTAATTCAATTCTTTACTCTTATAATATAAATAATAAAAATATGTATACGCACATCCTTCACGATAAAGGTAGGGTTGGAGTTTTCCTAAAAGGTTTCGTTGGCTACAATAGTAATCCAAATTGGGCAGAAGTTATTCTATGGCTTTTATCCCTGATTTTTGGACTGCATATGTGGCAAAAATTCTATTTCAAGAAAAAATAAAATATTATTACACTAAGGAGAAAGTACCATTAAAAAATTATTAATTATTGCATTATTTTTTCTGGCTGGATGCTCAAATGAAGGCCAGGACCATTCCTCATCAATAGTTTTCAAAGATGATCTTACATACTTAACTCATCTTGGTTTAGTTAGAGGGCATCTCCATGTTGGGATTGAACTATATAAGAGCAAATATTTTGAAAATGCTAAAAGACATATGAAACATCCAAAGAGTGAATTATATTCAGCTATGATCCCAACTTTTGAAGCTAAAAAAGCGAAAGGTTTTGCGGTTGAATTAGAAAATTTAGCTCTTTCAGTAGAGAGTAATGAAGACTTTAAGATGGTTTCTAAGAAGTATGAAGTATTGTTAAATACGATTGGTCAAAATGAAAAATTTGTAGGTATTGAACATAATACATTCAATGAAAAGATTGCATTAGTGAATGCTTTATTAGCAATTGCTGCTGAAGAATATGCAATTGGAATTGTTGATGGGAATGTTGAGAACAAATTTGAGTATCAGGATGCTCTTGGATTTACAACGGTAGCAAAAAATATTCTTGAGGAAGCTAATTCATTAAACGCACTTCAAGTCTCAAAAAGAAATAAAGCATTAGAAATAATAGAAGACCTATCAAGTTTATGGCCATCACTTGTTCCAACAGGAAAAATTAAAGGCGACGCTAAAAAAATCTTAGCTGCAATAAATAAAATCAATGCAATATAAAAGATACCAATACTAATTTTTAATATCTGCAGTCAGTCTTAAATCATCAAGATATTTTTTTAGTTTAGATTTCTTAAGCATATTTCTAATATCATCTATCTTCTCATCTAGAGATGGAGGAGGGGCTGGCTTAACTTCTTTTAGTTTGATTATATGCCATCCAAATTGACTCTGAACTGGTTTGTCAGTTACCTCATTAGGAACTAATTTTTTTATAGCAGTTGAGAATGATTCAACCATATCTTGTGCAGAAAACCAGCCTAAATCACCACCGCTAATTTTTGATTGCTCATCGATAGAATTTATCTTAGCTAATTCTTTGAACTCACCACCTCTGGCTAGACTTTTGATAATGCCTACTGCTTGATTTTTTGTTCTTACTAAAATATGACTTGCTCTATATTCTTTTTCTTTAAAGCCAGTAATAAATTCGTCGTATGATTTTTTAATATCTTTTTGAGATACTTTATTTTCTTTTATGAATTTCTGTAGGTAAGTTGTATATATTAATTCTTTAAATGCTAATTCAGATTTAGATAAAAATTCTGATTGACTCGTAAGCCCATCCATTTTAGCTTGTTGATATATCAGCTCAAGATCAATAAGTCTCTTGATGATATTTTTTTCCATATTCTCAGTTATATCTATCCCTTCCTTCTTAACTTCATTTTTTATGTATTGAATAAGATTTTTGTTTATTAATACATCATTTACAATAACGTCTTTTTCATCTGAATGAGATAGATTTATAAAACAACAAAAATATAACAAGAAGATTATATTTTTCATGATGATTGCTCTTCTGCTGCTGTAGAAGCCTTAATACTTAAGGCGTGAATTTTATTTTCAAATAAATCTCCTAGCGCCGCATAAATTATTCTGTGCCTTTCCATTCTCGATTTGCCATCAAACTGCTCACTAATTATTTTAATATTAAAATGACTTCCTCCAGTATTACCAGCATGTCCAACGTGTGATGCACTTTCGTCTTCTAAGCTAAAAAAAGTAGGCTTTAGATAAGCTAATCTTTGTTTTATTTGCTCTTCAATCATTTATGGTAAGGCCTTTTTAAATGGTTTAACTTCAATTCTTTCATAAACTCCAGAATGAAAAAAAGGGTCATCATCAGCCCATTTTTGAGCTGCTGTAAGCGTGTCAAATTCTGCAATGATTAAACTACCAGAAAATCCTTCAGACCCAGGATCTTCTGAGTCAACTTGAGGAAAAGGTCCTGCTAAAAGAAGTCTACCCATATCTTGTAAAAGTTTAAGTCTTTTTAAATGCTCAGGCCTTTTTAACTGCCTCTTTTCTAGGCTATTTGGAGAATCTTTAGCGTAAATACAATACCACATATTTTTATACCTTATTAACTTTAGATATATATAAAGTAATAAAAATTATATAGACAAAAAGTAATGCACTTGTTCCAAATAATTTAAAATTAACCCATGTATCCTCAGAGAAATTTTGAGCAATATAAATATTTAGAACTCCAAGGAAGAAAAAAAATAAAGCAGTGGCTATTGATAAGTTTTTCCAATATTTATTTTCAATTTTTACTTGTGAGCCAAGTGACATCTTTATTAAATTTTTATCATAGAATTTTTCAGTAATTAGAATAGCTAGCGCAAAAGCCCAATATATAATTGATGGCTTCCACATGATAAAAGCATTATTTTGGAAGAATAGAGTCATCCCGCCAAAGATTGTTATTACTATTCCAGTAAAAATAAGAATTTTTTCAACTTTCTTTTTAATTACGTAAGCAAGCAATATCTGTATGTAGGTAGCAGCCATTAATACTGCTGTAGCTGTGTAAATATCATATATTTTATAAAAAATAAAAAAGAGTGTAACTGGCAATAATTCATATAAAAATTTCATAATTAAAAGTTTACCTATCCCGATCAATAAATTACTAATATAATCTACATTACTAATGACTACCCAAAACATAGATCTCCATTCACATTCTACTATATCTGACGGACTTTTTACGCCTACAGAGTTAGTATCTTATGCGTCAGAAAGAGGCGTTCAAGCTTTAGCACTAACGGATCATGATGACATTGGGGGACTCAAAGAGGCCAGTATAATGGCAAAAAAGCTTAATTTAATCTTTATTAATGGAGTTGAGATTTCAGTGACTTGGAGAAAGCGTACACTTCATATAGTGGGACTTAATTTTGATTCTTCCAATATCAATCTTAATAATGGGTTAAGAGATATACGATCAGGGAGGGATGTTAGAGCTCAAAAAATGTCGCATAGCTTAGGCATGGCAGGAATTTTTAATTCATTAGAGGGTGCCAAGAGATTTTCAAAGCGAGGGGCTATAGGTAGGATTCATTTTGCTCAATTTTTAGTATCCCAAGGACATGCAAAAGATATTAAAAAAGTGTTTAAAAAATTTTTAACTCCAGGTAAACCTGGTTACGTTAATCATGAGTGGGCGTCATTAGAAAACGCAGTCACATGGATTAAAGATGCTGGAGGTGATGCGGTAATAGCACATCCAGGTAGATATGATTTAGGTAAAAAGTTATACCCAGCACTTATGACTGATTTTAAAGCTTTTGGTGGAGCGGGTATTGAAGTTATGTCTGGAAGTCAAGATCCTTCACAATCTCAATATTTTGCTGATCTTGCAAAAGAGTATAATCTGTTAGCCTCATGTGGTTCAGATTTTCATGGCCCTGGTATATCGCACAGAGAGATAGGCTTTGTTAGAGAATTACCCAGCCAATGCAGACCTATTTGGTCAAAATGGCTAAATGTAATCAACGATATTCATTAGAGATAAACATAAAATTTTAATTACATTTTATAAGTCGTCATAGATAAGGATGGATAATGCATTGCTTCCCTCGCTCTCTGCCTTATTTGTAAAGATATAAAGTATAATTTTAATTAAATAATATATTGAGATAATAACGAATGAGCGAAAAAAATCATAATAATCAAAAAAGAGTTCTTACTGGTATTACCACAAGTGGCTTACCACATTTAGGAAATCTGTCAGGAGCTGTTCTTCCGGCAATCGAAGCTAGTAAAGAAAAAAGTGTTTCAAGTTTTTTATTTTTAGCAGATTATCATTCATTAATAAAAAAT
>MDSY01083958.1_pt1 | contig 23561 bp, 24 predicted proteins | sample 811131 | NCBI WGS metagenome assembly MDSY01 (sample SAMN05326643, study PRJNA326480) | marine metagenome | isolation source: seawater | place: Atlantic Ocean: South West | collected 2010 | reverse complement strand
CGTTGATAGGCTGGATGTGGAAGCGCAGTAATGCGTGTAGCTGACCAGTACTAATAGCTCAATTGGCTTGATTTATGCACTGAAAAAAATTTTTAAATAGATATTAATAATAATATTAAACGATTTGTATTCACAACAATAATGCAAAACAAACTATTATACTTAGCGAAGTTATTAATAGTTTAAATTTTTCAATATTTATATACTTTGATAAATAATTTCCAATAGTAACTCCAGTTAGTAATATTGGTATGAAAAATATTAGTTCAAAATTGTAAATTTTCTTATTAAACATAATTATAAATGCGCAGTATTGGAAAATTACTAAATAAAAATAAAAATAAGTTATGTTATATCTTGATTGGTCTTTTTTTTGATAGGAGGAAAAAAAGAGAGACATTAAAGAGCCTCCTGAATTTGTAAGCCCATGAATTATCCCAGTTATAATAAGAATAAAAATTTTTGATTTTTTTTTAACTCCGTATATATATTTTTTATTATTTGTTAAAAATATAGATATTAAAATTATAGCAGAAACCAAATAATCAAAATTTATATAATTATTGAAACTTTTAAGAAAGATTAAACCAATAAAGATAGAAGGGATGCAAAAATAATAAAATAATTTTTTGTATTCACTGTCTATATTTAATTTATTTTCTGTTTTTATAAAATTAAATATTAAAAGGTTTAAAAGACTAGTTAAAATCGATATTGGTAACAGAATAGATAAAATTTCAATTATACTATACTCCAAAAGCAATAAACTTGGCGTACCTATTACTAAAATGCCAACACCAACAATAGATTGCAAAATTATTAAAAAGAAGAATATGAAGTAAATGTAATTTATTTCATCCATGTAGATTTAGTTTTATTTAATAAATAAAGAGTCATTATGTGTATTTTTTCAAATTCTTAGAAAAAAAGTAATAATTAAAAATTTTTCTGAATACTAATACTTTTTTTCAACTTTACTATTCTATAATTGAGTGTTAAAAGTGTTCAATTATTGAACAACTATGTCAAATAACTCAGATCACTTTGAAATACTAAGAAAAATAAAATCTAGACCTATCAGCTCCCAACGTGAACTTGCATATGAACTAGGTTTTAGTTTGGGTAAATTAAACTATTGTATCAAAGCATTGAAAGATAAAGGTTTCATTAAAATCAAAAATTTTAAAAATAATACAAATAAGGTTAGATATATATATATTCTTACTTCAAAAGGAATATCTATAAAAACAAAGTTAACCTTAGACTTTATGAGAAGAAAAATGATTGAATATGATGAATTGAAAAGAGAAATTGAAGGTTAATTTTTTTATTAAAATGAAAAATAAATTAGTATAAAATTTATTATAAGGAAATGCCTAACTATGCATAAATTAAAAAAAGTAATTTGTTTTGATATAGACAACACAATATGCACAACAAATAGAAATAATTATTTAGATGCAAAGCCTAAATATGCTGTAATCAAAAAAATCAATGAGTTATATGAAAATGGATATTATATAAAATTATTTACAGCTAGATTTATGGGAAGAAATCAAGAAAATGTAAAAAAAGCAAAAAAACAAGGGCACACTTTAACAATGATCCAGTTAAAAAAATGGAATTTAAAATTTCATAAATTGATAATGGGTAAACCAAGCTACGATTTGTTAATTGATGATAAATCTATATATTTTAATAAAAAGTGGTATTTAGATATTAAAGATTATTTAAAGTGAAACAAAATAAAATAATAAAAAAAAAAATTGCCTTAGTAACTGGTGGTGCAGGTTTTGTAGGAAGCCACTTAGTTGACTTACTGATTAAAAAAAATTTTCGTGTTATTGTAATTGATAACCTTAGTGGTGGCAGACTTAAAAACTTAGAAAAACATAAAAGAAATAAAAACTTAATTTTTAAAAATTTAGATATAAATAAAATAAAAAAGAATGAAAAATTATTTGATAAAGTTACTTATGTATTTCACTTGGCTGGTATAGGTGATATTGTTCCATCAATTGAGAAACCTTCAAAATATATGATGACAAATATACAAGGTACAGTGAATATTTTAGAGGCAGCCAGATATTCAAAAATAAAAAAATTTATTTATGCAGCTTCTTCGTCTTGTTATGGAATGAATAATAAGAGAACTACAGAAAAAGATAGTACTAATCCACAGTACCCTTATGCTTTAAGTAAATATTTAGGAGAAAAAGTAGTATTGCATTGGAATAAAGTATATAATCTACCTTCAAATTCAGTAAGAATTTTTAATGCTTATGGGCCTCGTGTTAGAACAACAGGCGTATATGGAGCGGTATTTGGAGTTTTTTTTAAACAAAAATTAAAAAAAAAACCCTTAACAATTGTTGGTGACGGAAGACAATCACGAGATTTTATTTACGTAACAGATGTGGCAGAAGCATTTTTAAAATCTGCAAAATCCAAACATAGTGGAGAGATATTTAATTTAGGCAGTGACAATCCTCAATCAATTAACTTTCTTGCAAAATTAATAGGGGGAGAGACTATTCATATTCCGAATAGACCAGGAGAACCAAGGTCTACATGGGCAAATATAAAAAAAATTAATAATAAGCTTAAATGGAAACCAAAAGTTAGATTTAGAAATGGTGTAAAAAAAATGCTTGATCAGATTGAAGATTGGAAATTTGCTCCATTATGGTCACCAAAATCGATAAAGATTGCAACAAAAAGCTGGTTTAAATACATGGGAAATGAAAAATAAAATATACTCTTTAAAAAATCTAGCCAAAATACTTCAAAAAGACAAGAGTAGATCAAAAAAAATTGCTCTTTGTCACGGAGTATTTGATTTACTTCACGTAGGTCATATTAAACATTTAGAAACTGCTAAGAAACTTGCAGATAAACTAGTTGTTACTTTGACAGCTGATAAATTTGTAAACAAAGGTCCTGGTAGACCAGTATTTAATGAAACATTGAGAAGTGAAGCTATTGCCGCATTAGAAGCCGTCGATTATGTTGCAATAAATGATTCATCAACCGCTGTAAATCCAATAAAAATTATTAAACCAAATGTATACTGCAAAGGTAAAGATTATAAAAATCCTAAAGATGATATTACAGGAGAAATAAAAAATGAAATTAATGCAGTAAAAAAAAATAAAGGGCAAGTTGTTTATACACAAGAATTAACTTTTAGCTCAAGCAGACTAATAAATAGATCTACTAATTTTTACTCAGATAATCAAAGGAGAATTATAAGAAAAATTAACAGATCTACAGACTTTAAAAAAATAAAAACTGATATAGATAATTTCAAAAAATTAAAAATTTTGGTGATTGGAGAAACAATAATTGATCAATATAATTTTTGTGAAGTAATAGGTAAATCTGGAAAAGAACCAATGCTGGTATTAAAAGATGTAAGGCAAGATCAATATTTGGGTGGAGTGTTAGGGATTGCTAGAAACTTATCACAATTATCAAAAAAAATAACAGTTATCTCTATGATAGGTGAAAATAAAAATCATTTTGATGATATCAAAAAAAACCTTCCAAAAAATATTAGAAACAGGCTAATATTTAAAGAAAAGTCGCCAACAATAGTTAAAAAAAGATATTTGGATAATTTAAGCAATAATAAAATAATAGGTATTTATGATATTAATGATGAAATATTAACAGCTAAAGATGAAAAAAAATTTCATAATATAATAAATCGTGAAATTAAAAAACATGATTTGGTAATTGTTTCTGATTATGGGCATGGCTTAATATCAAAAAAGAGTGCAAACTTAATTTGTAAAAAATCAAAATTTCTTGCTTTAAATGCTCAAGTGAATGCCTCAAACATAGGCTATCACACAATCAGGAATTATAAGAATTTTAATACGCTTATAATAAATGAAAAAGAAATCAGGCATGAGACAAGAGATAAGATTAGCAAATTAGAGGTCTTAATAATCAATATGGCTAAGGAAAAAAATATTCAAAATTTAGTAGTAACAAAGGGGAAGAGTGGATCAATGCTATATTGTAAGAAAAAATTTTATTATTCAGATGCTTATGCTCATAAAATCGTGGACAAGGTTGGAGCTGGTGACACAATGCTTTCTCTAATTGGACCATGCTTGAAATCTAATATTGATAAAAACATAACCCTTTTAATAAGTTCAATTGCTGCAGCTCAATCAGTTGAAACTATTGGAAATAAAGAGACTATAAAAAAGTTAAATATGCTCAAAACATTAGAGAATATGCTTAAATAAATATGATTTTATCACAAAAAATAAATAATTATTGGAAATATTTAGAAAAAAAATACCCAACCCCAACACATGTTAAGAGTGTAAAAAAATTAGACTTTTTTGATTTAAAAAAAGCAATTGATAAAAATAATTATAATTATTTAAAAAATATTATTAGAAAAATGTTTGTTGAAAAAGAAGCGTATATTTTAACAAATTCTGCCGATAAAAACTTAAAAAAAGTTATTATTAATTTAGCAAATCATTATAAAAAGAATAAAAAATCAACATTTTTCAAAATGATTGATGGAGTGCCAAATTTTCATAGAATTATAAATAAAAAAATAACAAAAAAATATAGCTTATTTGCTATTAAGCATTCTTTTTATTTTTATAATTGGAATATTAAAACAAAACTTGAGAAAAAATTAAAAGATGGTGTTTATAAACACTGGAGGTATGTAAAGCTATTAGCTGGCAATAGTAAGAAAAGATTTGAAAAAAATATACCAAGTGATGGGCAAATAGATAGACTTCAAATTGTCAGATATCCAGCTGGAGGTGGAGAATTGAGAGACCATGTTGATCCAAAAAAAAATCAAAGAGTTGTATCTGGAATAATAATGAGCAAAATTGGCGAAGATTTTAAAAGTGGGGGTTTTTATTTTAAGTCATCTAAAAATAAAAAAATTAATATAGAAAAAAATTTAAATGAGGGAGATGCTGTTATATTTTATGGTTCAATTGCACATGGAGTAGAGAAAGTGGATCCAAAAGAAAAATTATCATGGAAAATTAATAAAGGTAGATGGTTTATAGGAATGTTTGTTAATGATAGCGATCATATAAAAAATAGAGTCACTGCTAGAGATTTAACTGGAAGTGTAAAAAAATATTAAAAAATGTCAAAACTAAATTTTAATTTAGAAAATCAACTTTTGGGAAAAAAAGTAATTATTACCGGTGCATCTAAAGGTCTTGGTGAGGCAATGTGTTATGCACTGGCAGATAGTGGTGCAAAAATTGCAATGTTCTCAAGGTCAAAAAAAAATTTGGAAAATATCAGAAAGAAACTATTAAATCCCCAAAATCATATTTCTATAAAATTAGATTTAGCAAACTTAAGTAAAATAACTTTTGCAATAAAAAAAGCTAAAAGTTTTTTAAAGAATATTGATATTGTTATACATGTGGCAGGTGGTGGATTTGGCTTAAAAGAACCTTTAATAAATTATAAAGATCTCAACAAGTTACTTGATATAAATTTAGTATCAGTTGCTGAAATTAATAGACAAATAGTAAAAAATAAAGATAAAGATAAAAAGTTAAAACTTATACATGTTGGCTCTATAGCTTCTAGCGAGGCGGTTGGATCGGTAGGTTATAATGTCGCTAAATCTGCTTTGTCTAGCTATGTAAGAAGCATAGGAAGAGAATTATACAAAAAAAATATTATTGCTACAGGAATTTTACCTGGTGGTTTTATTTCTCCTGGAAATTCGATGGATAGATTCAAAGATAAAAATTCTAGAGAATATAAGAAATTTATAAAAAAAAGATTACCCAGGATGGAAATGGGCCAAGTAAGTGAAATAATACCTATGTTAATGTTTTTATGTTCAGAGCACTCATCTATGATGGGAGGATGTTTAGTTCCAATTGATGCTGGCGAAGGAATAGCTTATCAAATATAAATTTGAATTGCCTTTATAAATTAAATCAATGTGATAAATAATTTAAAAAAGAAATTAATAATTAAAATAACCGAATGAAACAACCAACCTTAAATGCTAATTTAATAAAAAAATATCACCAAGATATTGTATATAATTATGCTGAATATCCCACAAAAGACCACTGGGATTTTAATTTTAATAGTGATAATTATAAAAGTTCATTACTTGAATGGATTCCAAAAAATCCAGATAAAAAATTTTTCTTTTATGTGCATATACCTTTTTGTGAACAATTATGTTGGTTTTGCACTTGTAGCAAGTTCATTTCTAAAGATTATAAAAGAGTTAAAGATTATTTAGATTATCTTTATAAGGAAATTGATATCTTATTTGAATTTTTATCATCAAATAATATTAAATTAAATGTGGGAACAGTATTTTTTGGCGGTGGATCACCAACCATTTTAAATAGAGAGGACTTAAAAAACCTTGTAAATAAACTTAAAGGATTATTTGATTGGTCTAATGTTGATTTTTTTACAATTGAGAGTGACCCAAGAAGAGTAGATGAAGATAGATTAATTTATAATCATGAAGTTTGTGGGGCTAATAGAATTTCATTTGGGATGCAAGATTTCGATCCTGAAGTTCAAAGAAGAGTTAATAGAATACAACCTGCGGAATTATTCCATAATATTCTTACTGATAAAGTTAGGAAGATGTACAAAGAGATTGCTTTTGACTTTTTAATTGGACAACCAGGGCAAACTACAGAATCAATTAAAAAAACATGTGAAGAGGTGATAAATTTAAAACCAACATTAGTTCAACTTTCTTTGATGGCTTACAAACCTTGGGTTGCAAAATACCAAATTAGAATGCTAGAGGAAGGCCCACTCCCAGATTTTTTAGAGAGAAAAGAACTGCTAGAAATTATTCATAAAAAGTTAATAGCTGGTGGATATATCAGAACAGGTTTTGAGTGCTACTCCTTACCAGGCAGCCCCATGACTAAAGCATTCGAAGCTGGAGAAGCTCACTATGGAGCTTCAGGTCATCAGCCAGGTGGTAGAGTTAATTTTATAGCAGTGGGAAGTTCTTCTATGAGTAATTTAGGTAATGATTATTATGTTCAAAATTTTTACGATATAAACTCTTATCAAAAGGCATTAGATAAGAATTTACTTCCAAGCTTTAGAGGATTAAAATTATCAGAAGATGATAAGATCAGGCAGCATACTACTCAACAGATAAGAAGTTATTTTAAGATTGATTTTAAAAATTTTAATGAGCAGTTCAATATTGACTTTTTAAAATATTTTTCTGAAGAGATAAATTACCTTGATGAATTAATTAAAGATGGATTATTAAAAATTACAAAGGAAGGTATAATTATTAGTGAAATTGGAAGAGATTTTGTTCAAAATATAATGAATGTTTTTGACAAATATGATCCTCCAACGAAATCATATCAAGAAAGATTAGTGACTGTAAAAAAAGCAAAAGAATCTCAAGCAGCAATACAAGAAAAAATTTAAAAATTATAGCATGAAATATAGACCATTTTCTGATTTAGGTTGGAATATATCTGAAGTAGGATTAGGCTGTTGGCAAATTGGCTGGTGCTGGGGAGATGTTTCTGAAACAGACTCAAGAGATATATTAAAAGAAGCAGTAAACAATGGGGTAAATTTTTTCGATACATCTGACATGTATGGTGATGGTAGAAGTGAAAAACTTATTGGTGATATGATAAAATCAACCAAAGAAAAAATCTATGTAACCACCAAACTTGGTAGAAGAACTAGAGGTACAAATTATAATAAAGGTTTTAAAGAAGAACACATGGAAGAATTTATAGATAGATCGTTAAAAAACTTAGGTATTGAATGTATAGATCTAGTACAATTACATTGTCCGCCTCTTGATATAATAGCTAATGAAGAAACTCATAAAAATATGGATGATTTAATTAAAAAAGGTAAAATTGCAAACTATGGAGTTAGTGTTCATAATATATCTGACGCAATGGAAGCTATTAAATTTAGAAATATAAAAAGTATTCAAATAGTTTTTAATATTTTTAGACAAAGACCTGCTGAGCTGTTGTTTGAAGAAGCAAAAAAAAAAAAAGTTGCTATAATTGCCAGAGGACCGCTTGCAAGTGGACTGCTAACTGGTGACATCAATATGAACACTAAGTTTGCTGAAAATGATCACAGAAACTATAATATTAATGGAGAATATTTTGATGTAGGTGACACTTTTTCAGGAGTAAAATTTGAAAAGGGACTAGAAGCAGTTAATGAATTAAAAAAAATATTACCAGAAGAATACACATTAGCAGACCTTGCATTAAAATGGATTTTAATGCATGATGCTGTCAGTGTTGTAATACCCGGGGCCATAAATAAGACGCAGGTGATAAAAAATATAAAATCATCCGAATTACCTAATATTTCATCATTGTTAGAAAAAATTTCTTTGATTTATGAAGATTTAATTAAGCCGGACGTGCATCATCGGTGGTAAATAACCTTATTAGATGAAATTCACAAAATTAGGAAATTCAAATATTGATGTAAGTAAAATTTGTTTAGGCACTATGACTTTTGGTGAACAAAATTCAAAAAAAGAGTCTTTTGAAATGATGGATTATGCGCACGACAATGGTATAAATTTTTTTGATACAGCTGAAATGTACCCTTCTTATCCCAAAAAAGAAACCTACGGTATGTCAGAGGAGTTTATTGGAGAGTGGATAAAATCTAAAGGTAACAGAGATAAAATTGTTATTGCATCTAAAATTGCCTCTAACCACCCTAAAGGAATAGGTGCAACAAAATTGTCATGGATAAGAAAAGGAGGTGAAAATTTGAAATTTGATAAAAAAAATTTGAATATAGCTGTAAACAAAAGTTTAAAAAGATTAAACACAGACTATATCGATTTATACCAACTTCATTGGCCTGAGAGAAATGTCCCTATTTTTGGGCAGCTAGATTTTGAATATAATAAAAATGATGATAAGTGGACACCTATACATGAAGTGTTAGAGAATTTAAAAGACATCATAAAGTCTGGAAAAATTAGAAGCATTGGCATTTCAAATGAAACTCCCTGGGGATTTGCAAATTTTTTGAATTTAGCAAAAGAAAAAAAACTTCCAAAGATAATGACTATTCAGAATGGTTACAATCTTGTGAATAGAATTTTTGACTTAGCTAATTCAGAAATTTCTATTAGAGAGAGATGTGGACTTTTAGCATATTCTCCTTTGGCTGGTGGAAGGTTAAGTGGAAAATATATTAGGAATAAAAAAATAAAAAATTCTAGATATACTTTATGGCCAAAAACATTTTCTAGACATAATACAAAAAGAGGAGAGGTGGCAATAAAAAAGTATGCACAACTGTCAAAAAAATATAATTTAACCCCAAGTGTTTTTTCTAATGCTTTTGTTTTAAGTAGACCATTTTTAACAAGTAGCATAACCGGAGCAACCTCAATAAAACAACTAAAAGAAAATATAAATAGTATAAATATAAATTTTACCGATGAAATGATGAAGGATGTTCAGAACATTCATTTATCAGATCCAAATCCATGCTATTAATTGATGATATTAAATTATAATAAATTATTATGGACTTAAAAAATGAATTAATAAATGGAAGAGGTTATTCAATATTCTCAGTTAAAAATATTCATATTTTAGAAAATTTGAGAAATAACTTTATTAAAAGAATTTATAATTCTGATAAATCAAGTAAAAGTATTTTTGACACAAGAAAATTGCTTGCTAAAATGTCAAAGGCAGAAATCAATAAATCAATGATTAGCTTATTATCTTTTACAAATTTATCAGAAATGATGATCTCTGCTTGTTCGGATATAATAGAAGAATTATGCGGAAAGGAACTTTTTATTCAGAGAAGGGCGCATACAATAATAAATGTACCTGGAGAAGGTCAGGCTAAGCAATGGACTCACTATGAGCTAATGTCTGGAATATCTCCTTTTACATATGTAATATGGGCACCATTACATGATTTGGATGATGATGGAGGCGTATATTATATAGATTTAAACAAATCACTAAAAATTATGGAAGAAGAAGAACAAACAGGAGTTGTTAACGGAAAAAAAGTGTTAAATCTGATGGAAAATCAAAAACCTACTAAATTACAATTTGGGCAAGCAATAATTTTTAATCCATTTGTACTTCATGGCAATACTACATTTAACTCAGAATATGCAAGAGTTGCTTGCAATGTTAGATTTCAAAGTTTTAGAAAACCATTGTTACAAAAAAATACAGATTATTTAAAATATTATAAATTAGCCTAAAAAAATGACTGTTGCATCAATAACTACCGACATAAATATAGGTCCATTTAAAATTCCTAGTAATGGACAAAATATGATAATGAATAATTATGCATCAAGAAACAAATTGCTTGTAGAATTAGTTATTCCGGAGCCCATGATGTCTACTGCTTTAGAAACTGTTCAATGGATTCATAGAGAAAATAATTTAACAAAAGTAATTATGTGTTCAATTCATCAACTACCAAACGATGAAGATAAGATACAAGAATTAATTAAATCAATGAAAAATGTAGAATTTCATTTTGCCTTAGAAGGAATAAGTGGCAAAGGAAAAAATTTTTTATTAGAGTCAATAAAAGAATCAAAACTATTTAAGCAAGCCAAGAAAATTGATAGTACAAAATCATCCTGGAGTGAACTGTTTGAGATGATAAAAAAATAGTTAAAAATGAAAAATAAAAATCAATCAATTGAATTAGAGTTTTATAAGAAAGAGGGTATTTCTCCTGTGCATTATAAGTTAGGTGACATAAAAAAACATTTTGAAATACGTTCTAGCCTATATCAACTGTTAGGATTACCTCCTAATCTAGTACGTGGAAAAGATGTATTAGAAGTTGCACCTGGTTCTGGACATAATAGTATCTATACTGCATCATTATTACCAGAAACTTACGATCTAGTTGAGCCAAATCCTGTTGGGTGTAAAGATATTCATAGTATATTCAAACATTTTACACTTGACCATACTAAACCAAAATTAAAACAATTAACTCTAGGAAGCTTTCAGACGAAAAAGCTCTATGACATTGTAATAACTGAAGGTTGGCCTGGAGGATATTTAGATTTTGATAAAAAGATGCTTAGAAAGCTATCTTCATTTGTTAAACCAAAGGGGCTGATGTTAATTTCATTTTTTCCTCCCATTGGTGGAATGGCAACTTATTTAAGAAGATTAATTGGAAATAGAATCATTTTTTTTAATGATAACTTTAAAAATAAAACTGACGTATTAAGTAAAGCTTTTGCATCTCATCTGGGTAATTTAAAAAGTATGAGTAGATCGAATGAACATTGGATACAAGATAGTATATTAAATCCGTATATATGTGTTGCACATAATACACCAAATCTTTGTTTAAAAATTTTAAAAAATAAATTTGAAATTTATAATTCAGTACCAAAATTTAACAATGATTGGAGGTGGTATAAATCCCTACATGGACAGTCAAAATCATTTAATAAAAATTTTATTTCTGAATATAATAAAATTAGTCACTCTATGATTGATTATAGAATAAAAGGAATTAATAGATGCGAGAAAAAAAATATCGAATTAGAAAAACTATGTTTTAATTTTGCTTCGCTTACAAAAAAAAATGAAAAATATGGAGTAGAAAAATATGTTAAGAATATTGAACCCTTTCTTTTAAAAATAATAGATAATATAAAGCAGGATTTACCAAAAAATGTTTTACAATCACTAATTGAGGTAAATAATTTATTAAAAAAGGATAATATTAAAATTAAAGATGTATCTAAAATGAAACATTTTTCTTCTTTATTTGGTCGTGAACAGTGTTATTTATCTCTCATAAATAAAATATAAAATATAAAATAAATAATGAAAATTTTTATTACTGGAGGAGCTGGATATGTTGGCTCTGCTTTAGTTCCAAAATTACTAGATTTAGGACATGAAATAACAGTCTTAGATTTGATGATGTATGGAGAAGATGTTCTGCAGGATCACCCTCAGTTAAAAAAAATTAAAGGGGATATTAGGCAAATTAATTTGTTAAGTAAAATTATTCCAGGTCACGATATACTCATACACCTCGCTTGTATTTCAAATGATCCAAGTTTTGAATTAAATCCGTCTTTAGGAAAATCGATAAATTTTGATGCATTTGAGCCAATTGTAAAACTAAGTAGGGATAATAATGTTTCAAGGTTTATCTATGCATCATCATCATCTGTTTATGGAATTAAGAATGAAAAAAATGTTACAGAAGACATGCTTTTAGAACCATTAACTGATTATTCAAAATTTAAGGCACAATGCGAAACTATACTAAATAAATATAAATCTGATAATTTTATAACTACAACCATCAGACCTTCGACAGTTTGTGGCTACGCAAGAAGACAAAGGTTGGATTTAGTTGTAAATATTTTAACTAATCATGCTTACCACAAAAGAGAAATAAAGGTATTTGGTGGAAATCAATTAAGACCAAATATTCACATTAGTGATATGGTTAGTTCATATTTGGATGTAATTAGAGCAGATAAAAATAAAATAAATGGGCAAATATTCAATGTAGGATTTAAAAACCAGTCTGTAGATGAGTTAGCCAATGATGTAAAAAGTATAATTGGTGAAGATATAAAAATAACAAAAACTAAATCAGATGATAACAGATCTTACCACGTTAGTTCTGAAAAAATATTTAAAATATTAGGTTTTGAACCAAAATTTACAGTTAAAAATGCCGTCCAAGATTTAAAAAAAGCTTTTGATGAAGGTTTATTAACAAACACATTTATCGATGAAAAATATTTTAATATAAAAAGAATGCAATCAATAAATCTAGACTAATTAATTTGATAATGGATGATTATTATTCTAATAAAATTGTTTATAAGCCCTGGGGATATGAATATGTTATATATAACGATGCAAATTTATTAGCTATAACACTTGTAAAAATAAATTATGGGCATAAAACCTCTTTACATTGTCATCCAGAAAAAAAAACAGGTTTTATTATTTTAGAGGGAAAAGCCCAAGTTCAAATCGGTATTTATAAAGAAAATATTAAAAATTTTAGCTCACTTTCAAGACTAGTTTTCAGACCAGGATTATTCCACTCCATAAAAGCAAACTCAAAAAGTGGTGTTTATGCATTAGAATTTGAGACACCGTTTAAAAAAAAAGATTTGGTTAGATTATCTGATAACTATGGCAGGGAATCAAAAAAATATGAAGGAAAAAAATTTACAAAAAATTTATCTTCTAAAGATATTAAATTTAAAAAACCAAAATTAAATAAAAAAAATTTATATAAATTTAATAATTTAGATATAGAAATACTAACAAGAAAAAATCTAAAAAACCTATCCAAAAATGACATGTTAAGTACAACGGCAATTTTAAAAGGAAATATTCTAGATAGCAAAGGTAAAAAAGTAATTTCTTATGGAGAGATAGTAAAAAGTTGTACTCTAAAAATTCTATCAGATAAATTTTATATAAAGAAACCTATAACTATTTTAAACGTAAAAAAAAATAAAAATAGAAAAGTTAAAAATTTCAAATTCATAAAATGAAAGTAAGATATTCATATTTAAAACAACAATTCTCAAATTGTGATGATCTTTGGAGTAGCTTAAAAAAATTTGTATCATCGGGTGATTTTACTCTAGGTAAGGAACTGGAGATATTTGAAAAAAATTTTGCAAAACTTATTGGAACAAAGTTTGCTGTTGGAGTAAATTCTGGAACAGATGCAATAAAATTATCCTTGAAAGTTTTAAATGTTGGATATGGGGATGAAGTTATTACAGCAGCAAACACTTTTGTTGCTACAGTAGGTGCAATAACTGAAATTGGAGCCAAACCAGTATTTGTTGATTGTGACGATACTTTTTGTATGAATGTAGATCAACTAGAATCAAAGATCACAAAAAAAACAAAAGCTATCGTGCCAGTTCATTTTACAGGATACATGACTAACATGCCAAAATTAAAGAAAATATCTAAAAAATACAATTTACCTATTGTAGAAGATGCATGCCAATCTATTTTAGCAAATATTAATAAAAAAAATGCTGGTACATGGGGTGATTTTGGTGCCTTTTCACTCCATCCTTTAAAGAATATAAACGTTTGGTCTGACGGTGGAATTATAACCACAAATAATAAGAAGCATTATTATAAACTTAAACTTTTGAGAAATCATGGTTTAATTGACAGAGATACAGTCAAGATTAATGGATACAATTCACGGTTAGATACTTTTCAAGCAGTTGTAGGAAATTGGTTATTGCCAAAAGCAAAATTAATAGCAAAAAAAAGAATTGAAAATGCAAAATATTATGATCAAAATTTTTCCAAAATATCTAAATTAATGATTCCATTTAGACCAAAAAATTTTAAACTTGTATACCATCTGTATATAATTTTTGCGAAAGATAGAGATAAATTATTAAAATATTGTCTAGCTAAAGGAATTGAGGCAAAAGTTCATTACCCTAAACCAATGTACCTTCAGGAGAGTATAAAGTACTTAGGTCATAAAAAAGGAGATTTTCCAATAACAGATAGACATACCAAGGAAATCATTACTTTTCCTTGTGATCAACATTTATCTCAAGAACAAATGAATTATGTTATAAAATGTGTAAAAAATTTTTATAAAAAAAAAACTAAGTTATGAAATCTGCAATTTTAATTAAAAGCAAAAAGCCCTTAGTTATTGCTAATATTGAATTACCTAAAAAATTAGAATTTGGCCAAGTTCTGGTCAAAGTGTACTTTAGTGGAATATGTGGGGCACAGATAAATGAAATTGATGCAGTAAAAGGCCCAGATAAATATTTGCCTCACTTATTGGGTCATGAAGGGTCAGGAATTGTCGAAGGTATTGGTGATGGTGTTACCAGGATTAAAGAAGGAGACAAGGTAGTTCTTCATTGGAGACCTAGTTCTGGAATTCAGAGTAAAACTGCAAAATATAGATGGAAAGGCAAAGAAGTTAACTCTGGATGGGTAACTACATTTAACGAAAAAGCTGTAGTTTCTGAAAATAGATTAACCGTAGTTCCTAAAAATTTTGATTTACGCACAGCGGCCTTATTTGGATGTGCTGTGACTTCAGCTTTTGGTGCCGTTAATAATGATGCAAAATTAAAGATTGGACAGTCCGTGTTAATTTTTGGCATTGGTGGAATGGGTTTAAATATAGCATATGCATCATCATTGGTATCAGCATATCCAATTATTGGAATTGACATTCATAAAGAAAAAATTTCGTTAGGAAAAAAGTTTGGTCTTACCCATGGGTTAGTGATTAAAAAAAAAGACAAGAATATAGAAAATGAAATTTTAAAGATTCTCAAAGGTAAACTTCCTGATGTCGTATTTGAAACTACTGGAAATGCAAGAATTATGGAAAAAGCTTACGAAATCACACCTAATGATGGAAAAACAGTTTTTGTAGGAGTGCCAAATGATAAAATATCAATCTATTCTTTGCCTTTGGTATTTAATAAATCTTTAAAAATCTCCCATGGTGGAGACTCTATACCAGATGTGGATATTCCGAGGTATGTTAAATTAGTTGAAAATAAAAAAATTAACTTCAAAAAATTAATTACTAATGAATTCAAATTATCTGAGATAAATAAAGCAATTAGATTATTCCGTAGTGGAAAATGTGGGCGTATTGTAATTAACATGAATAAATAAGGATAAAATCATGGGAAAACATATCGATATTGGGTATTTTAAAAAACCAATTAAAGTAAGAGCTAAAGTTGCCAAAGAGAGAACTGTAATAAATAAAATGCATGCCTGGGAGTTAGGAAAAGAATATTATGATGGCAGCAGACTTAATGGTTATGGAGGGTTTAAATATGATGGAAGATGGTTAAATTTATTACCAAAGTTAATCAAAAAGTACAAATTAACCTCAAAATCAAAAGTTTTAGATCTAGGATGTAAAAAAGGGTTTTTATTAAAAGATTTAAATATTTTGATACCGGGAATAAAATCTTATGGTATTGAAAATCACCCATATGCTCTTAAAAAAGCTGTTAAATGTAATAGTAAACTTATAAGATCTGAATATACAAAGTTACCTTTTAAAAATAAATCCTTGGATTTTGTAATAGCATTTAATTCACTATATATGCAAAACCTAGGAGACGTTATAAAATCTCTTAAAGAAATCGAAAGAGTTTCAAAAAAAAGTTACATAGTATTAGCATCGGGGGAAAATAACGAAGAACGAAATAAGTTCTATAAATGGACACTTATTGGCACATCTATACTTTTGAAGAAAGAATGGAAAGCACTATTTAAAAAGATAAAATTTAATGGAGATTATTATTTTTCTTCTGCTAAATCATTAGGTGTTTAAAATAAATCAATATTAAAATGATTGTATAAAATTTAAGATGAGAGTTGCAGATTTTGTAATAAAGTTTTTGGAAGATAAAAAAATTGATACCGTATTCACTGTGAGTGGTGGAGGATCAATTTTTTTATGTGATGCCCTTTATAAGTCTAAGAAATTGAAATATGTATCATGCCATCATGAACAAGCGGTATCTTTTGCAACAGAAAGTTTTTCAAGAGTAAAGAATAAACCTGGTGCAGCAATTATTACTACAGGCCCAGGAGGAACAAATTGCACTACGGGTGTTGCATGTTGTTGGATTGATTCTGTGCCATCGATATTTATTTCTGGACAAGTATATTTGAATCAGACTATAGGTAATACTGGATTGAGACAAGTAGGTGTACAAGAATTTGATATTGTTAACATGGTAAAATCAAGCACAAAATATGCAGTAATAGTTAAAGATCCAAATTTAATTAAATATCATCTTGAAAAAGCTTACTTTTTATCCACAGAAGGAAGGCCAGGACCAGTTTGGATAGATATACCTGCAAATATTCAAAATGCGAAAATAGATGTAGCAAAATTAATAGGCTTTAAAGAAAAAAAGAAAATAATAAATTACAAACGTTTAAACAAAAAAATTAGAGAGATTGCTAGAATTTTATTAAAAAGTAAAAGGCCTATGCTACATTTAGGACAGGGAGTTAAGATTTCTCAGGGGGAAAAATATTTAAGAAAAATTATCAATGATTATAAGATTCCTTTTGCTTTAACTTGGAATGCTTCAGATTTAATAGAATCTAGCCATAAATCTTATATAGGTAGACCAGGGGCTTTTGCAGAGCGAGGCACAAACTTTATAGTTCAAAATTCTGATTTTTATCTAGCCATTGGAACTAGATTGCCTTTTATGGTAACTGGCTATAATTCAGGAGATTTTGCAAGAAATGCAAAAAAGATTATGGTTGATATCGATGATAAAGAGTTGGCAAATACTAATGTAAAGTTAGATAAAAAAATTTGCTGTGATGCAAAATATTTTTTAAAAACATTTTTAAAATCTTTACCTAAAAAATTTAACCCCTCAAAAGACTGGCTTTTATATTGTAAAAATATTAGAAAAAAGTATCCCATTGTATTAGATGAGTTTAAAAGTCAAAAAAAGTATATTAATTCGTATGATTTCATAGACAGCCTTTCAGATGTGCTTAAAAATGATGATATTGTGGTAACTGATATGGGGTTATCTTTTGTTGGTACCCATCAAGCTTTTAAAGTTAAAAAAGGTCAAAAATTATTTACAAACTCAGGTCATGCCCCCATGGGATGGGGCTTACCAGCAGCCATTGGAGCTAGTTTTGCGTCAAAAAAAAAAATAATTTGTTTAACAGGTGAAGGTGGATTGCAAATGAATATACAGGAATTTGCAACTATAATGCATCATAAATTACCAATAAAAACATTCATTTATAACAATGGTGGGTATTTAACAATTAAACAAACGCAACAACTGGGTTTTCAAAATAGAATTATGGGATCAACTGCTGAAACTGGGTTATCTTTTCCTAATTATAAAAAAATAGCACAGTCTCACAATATAAGTTATGTAAAATTAAAAAATAATACTAATTTGAAAAAAAATATTAAAAAAATACTAAAAAATAACAAACCAGTTATATGTGAGCTTATTATGGATAATGAGCAGGAACAAATGCCCAAAGCAATTAACAAAAGACTTCCAAATGGAAAATCTGAAGCCACAAAGTTTGAGGACATGTATCCTTTTTTACCTTTTGACGAAATCCAAAAAAACATGATATAAAAACTTATGAATAAAGCTTTAATAATTTCTGGAAATTTAGCACAAGATCATGAATTTATATATCCATACTATAGGCTGCTTGAAGAAGAGTTGGAGATCGACGTTTGTATGCTAGAAGGAAAACCTGGAAAAGGTTTTTTAGGAACCACGCTGCCTCCTAACAAAGAACAGTCTGTTAAATCCATAGAGCAACTGAATATTGATGACTATAAAGTTCTAGTTTTACCAGGTGGAGTAAAAGCAATGGAAAAAGTGAGACAAAATGAAAAAATTATTAAATTTATTTCAGATTTTAATGATAAAAAAAAAATTATTGCCTGTATATGTAGTGGTGCTCAACTATTAATCTCAGCCAAGGTTGTAAAAGGTAGAAAAATTGCTGGATACTATAGTATGAAAGATGATATAATTAATGCTGGTGCTATTTACACCGATAAACCCGCGGTTATAGATGACAATATAATTACCACTGCTCATTATAAAGACATGGGTGCATGGATGAGAGAAGTGATTAAAAAGATTTAATTTTAAAATATACTTCCATGCCTAATAAAATTCCATATGTAAATTTAATTAAACAGGCAGCGCTAGATAAGAAGAAAATTTTTAATTCAATAAGTAAAATTTTTTTAAATGGAAATTTTATATTAGGAGATGAAGTTGAAAAATTTGAAAAGCAAATATGTAAAATTCTTAATATAAAATATTGTGTTGCACTAAACAGCGGAACAGATGCTTTAGTTTTGGGTTTACTTTTAATAGGTGTAAAAAGAGGGGATGAGGTAATAACACCTCCTAATTCGTTTGTAGCATCGACTGCGTCTATAGTGCATTTAGGTGCAAAACCAGTATTTGCTGATGTTAAAGAAGATCAAAACATTCACCCATTTGAAATCGAAAAAAAAATAACAAAAAAAACTAAAGCTATAATGCCTGTTCATTTATCTGGAAGGTCATGTGAAATGGATGTTATAATTAAAATCTCAAAAAAATATAATATACCAATCATAGAGGATGCAGCACAATCTATTGGATCAAAATATGGAGATAAATATGTAGGAACTTTTGGAGAAGTTGGATGTTTTTCCGCACATCCTTTAAAAAATTTGAATGCAATAGGAGACGCAGGTTATCTTGTAACAAATAATCGCCAAATTGCAAAAAAAGCAAAACAATTAAGAAATCATGGAATTGAAAACAGAAATAATATTTTGAGTTTTGGATATGTTTCAAGAATGGACAGTCTTCAAGCAGGAGTTTTAAATATTAGGCTTAGAAATCTTAAAAGTGTTATAAATAAACGTAGATATAACGCTTCACTATACTTTAAGTTTTTAAAAAAAATTAAAAATATTATTTTACCTCTAGAAAGAAAAAAAGAATATAATACCTATCATACATTTGTAATAAGAGCCGAGAAAAGAAATAAACTTAAAAACTATTTAGAGAAAAAAAAAATTTCAACTGCTATACATTACCCAAACTTAATTTTTGAACAACCTGCATATATAAAAAAATTTGGTAAAATTAAATTAAATGCATTTCCAAATTCTAAAATGCTCAAAAATAGCATTTTAACACTCCCAGTTAACCAATTTATTAAAAAAAGACAAATTTTAAAAATCTGTAGAGAGATTAATTTTTTTTATAAAAACAAATAATCATGCTAGATCAAGAAGAATATTTAATAAGTTATGCAAACTTAAATTCAAGTATTTTTAAACATCAAAAAAAATTTGTGAGTGAGAAAGAACTTTATAATTTCTACAAGTTTGAATTCTATGGAATTCCACAATGTTTACCTAAAAATATAAAATATTTTGATTATTCAAATGCATCTTTTTTTAAAATAGACAGATATGAATTTTCAAAAAAAATATTTAATACTAAAAATATTGAATATATTGGAAATAAAAAATTTTTTAGATACGGCTCTAATTTTGCGTACAATGTAAAATTAAAAAATAAGTATAAGAACAAATATAATTTTTATTTAAAAAATATTATTTCTGTCAAAAACAAAATTGCAAGAATCGAGAAAAAGTTCAATAAAGTATGCTCTATGCAAATAAGAAATGTTCCACACCACGGGCACGAAGCGGTATTCAAGTATATATTAAATAATTATGATTTATTAGTTTTGAATCCTATTTTTGGAATAAAGAAAAAAAATGATTTTTCTAATAGATTTATTTCAAAGGCTCTTGGCTACATGGAAAAAAAATACACTAACCTTAAATTTATTCCATTTTGGACTAATTTTTATTATGGGGGACCTAGAGAAGCAATGCACCATTTATCTATGAGGGAAATGTTAGGTTTTAAAAATTTTTATATTGGTAGAGATCATGCTGGAGCAGAAAATAATTACAAACCTAAAGAGGCAGTATCAATGGTAATAAAATATAAAAAAAGATTTAAAATAAAACCTTTTACATCGGATGGGGGTTATTTTTGTTCTAAATGTAATGATTATGTAATAAAAGGTTTATGTAATCATAATATGCTTTTAAACATATCAGGCACAGAGTTTAGAAAATCACTTACAGAAAATAGATTATATAAGCACGCAGATCAAAAATTACAAAATATACTATTTAAAAGTTATGACTAAAATTCTCTCTACTATTGGTCCAGCATCGGAAGGCAAAAATTTAAAATATTTTCTTAAAGATACAAATTTAATTAGATTAAACCTTTCTCATAATACTTTGACTTGGCATAAAGCCACTATTAAAAAAATAAAAAAAAATAATCCAGAGATTATGATTTTAGCTGATATACCTGGTATAAAGCCAAGAACACTAAATGAAAAGACAATCTTTATTAAAAAAAACAAATTAGTAAAATTTTCTTATTTACACAATAAAAATAAAGATGTCATTCGTCTTTCCAATCCTCTACCAAAAATAAAAAAAAACTCTAAAATTTTTTACTTATCAGATGGGTTGTATGAATTTAAAAATTTAAAATATCATAATAAAATTTTACAAGGTGTTTCATGCCAAAACTTCAACTTAAAAAAGAAAAAAGGGTTGAATATTCCTTTTTCAATTTATGATGATGTAGCACAAGAAAAATTATATTTTTCGACAATTAAAAAAATAATAAAATTAGATATTGATTGTGTGGGAATTAGCTTTATTCAAAATCCTGATATATTGTTACGTCTCAAAAAAAAATTTCCTAAATTAATATTTATATCTAAAATAGAAAACTATCTTGGCTATGAAAATAGAAAAGAAATAATAAATTTTAGCGATGCAATTATGATTGATAGAGGTGATTTAGCTGCTGAGGTCGGAGTTTTAAAATTATTGGACTATACAAATGACATAATAAAGGACACTAAAAAATGTGGAAAACCAATTATAATAGCTACCGAAAATTTAAATTCTCTTATTTACAATAATATACCAACCAAAAGTGATGTTGTTAATATTGAATACTATATGAGAAAAAAAGTAGATTATTTGATGTTAAGTGATGAAACGGCAACATCATTAAATGGGCGAAATACACTTAAATGGCTATCTGATTTTATATATAACAAAAATAAAGTCATAAATAATCTTAAAGAAATTAAAATTGAAGAAATCATCAAAAATTTAGATAATCAAACATTAGTTATTTTTTCAAAAAAAGGCTATTTCTACAATAAAATAAATACATTAGATTTTAATAATTTAATTTTTTTTACTGAAAATATGAAACTAGGCAAAAACCTTAATTTAAAAAGAAATGTAAAATCAGTTATTGCAACATTTCCAAAAAAACATCTATATAACTTTCTCTATAAAAGTATAAAAGAGAATAAGAAATTAATTTTTAAGCATAATAAATACGCCTATCTATTAAGTGTAATTTTTCCAAGAAAAAATTCAAGGGCCAATTCTTTATCAATTGTTCAAGAAAAAGATTTTAAATAATTTTGTGAAGAAAATATATAAAGGTATCTGGTTTTATGGGCTATCAGGATCTGGTAAAACTTACGCTTCCAAAGTTTTAAATAAAAAAATTGGTAATAGCATTATAATTGATGGGGACATTGTTAGAAAGTATATCAGTTGGGACCTAGGTTACTCTAAACCAGATAGAGAAATCCAGATAAAAAGAGTTTATGGTATTGGCAAAATTGCAATAAAGTCAGATATTTTTCCAATTATATCTACAGTGTATTTCAATAATCAGCTTAACCTAAGATGCAAAAAAAACAAAATTTTGGTTTTAAAAATTGTAAGAGAAAATTTTGAAAAGATTATCAAACGAAACAAAACATACAAAAATAATGATAATGTAGTTGGTAAAGATATAAAACTCCCTAAATTAAAAACTTATATTATTATTAATAACAATAAAAAGAATTTTATTCTAAATAATAAAATATTTAAAAAAACAAATATTATTTAATTAAAAATTTAATTGTAAAAAATATATTAAGTGAAAAAAAAAAACAAAATTTTGATTTTATTATGTGCATTTGGATCTGGTTCTAAATTATTGCAAGCACACTTGAGTCAATCGCCCAATTTATTTACACTTCCAGCTTATCCAATATTATATTTGCCTTTTTATTTTAAGAAATGGAATAAAGGTAAAGATTTAACAAAAGAAAAATTATTAAAATTAATAGAATATCAATTTGCATCAATTTTTGATACAAGAAATATTTCTAGTTTTAATGGAACTAGTCAACTTGGAAAAAATAAAAATGAATATATTAAAATTTCAAAAACAAAATTTAGAGAATATTTTTTAAAAAATTTTATAAATAATATTACCTTAAAAAATACAATTGAAACAATTCATAAAGCATATCAGTATGCTAATAAAAATAGTAAAAAAAAAATCTTATATCATGCTCACAGTATAAAAATTTATAAAGATTTTCTATCTGAAGAATTTAAGAATTCAAAATCAATTTTAACTATAAGAGACCCAATTTTAAATTTTTGGAGAAGTGCCTATGCGGATAACAATATTGATAAGCTTAGATTTGATAAATCAGACTACGAAAACCTCAAAAATTATAGATATTTAAATAGAATAAGAGATATACACATAAATTTTAAAAACTTGAATGTTAATATTGTACAAAACTGTAAAGTTATAAAATTTGAAGATTTAAAGACACATCAGTATAAAGTTTTAAAAAAAATTTGTTCATTTTTTAATATAAAATTCAATTTTGTGAACATGAAAACTCCTATGTTTGGAGAAAAGCTTTGGTGGGGAAATAAAATTTACAAAGGAGCTAAAGAAAATTTTAAATTTGAAAATATTAGTAAAGGACAAAGGTATGAACAGGACAAATTCTTTATACATGAGAAGGTTGTATTGAAACAAGCCTTGTTGCCTTTTT
>MDSY01107113.1_pt1 | contig 23583 bp, 24 predicted proteins | sample 811131 | NCBI WGS metagenome assembly MDSY01 (sample SAMN05326643, study PRJNA326480) | marine metagenome | isolation source: seawater | place: Atlantic Ocean: South West | collected 2010 | reverse complement strand
TGCTACAGGTCCAAGTTTAAAAAAAGAAAATTTAAAATTACTTAAAGGTCATGACTGCTTTACACTGAGTAATGCTTTTTTGTTAAATGAGATAAATACAATAAACCCCCTGTTACATTTTTTTGCTCCACATCATGCTCCAATCACCAGGAATAGTTTTTATAAATGGCTTATACAATCTGATAAGAAACTACCCAAAAAAACTGATATCGTTATGAGCTATGATGATAAGAATTTTAAAAATGAAAAATTATATAAAACTAGAAATATTTTTTATTTAAAAATATCTAAAAATATAAAAAAATTTCATACAAACATTAAAAAACCATTACCTAAATTTCAGACAGGTTCGTTGATGATTTTACCAGTTCTTATTAATATGGGCTATAAAAAAATCTATTTACTAGGTTGTGACCATAATCAGCTAAAAAATTTCAACTCTAAAATTGATAATTTTTATAGTGAAAAGAAAGATTTAAGATTTACTACAGGTAAAAATAAATTAAATAGTCACTTCTTAAAATTAGATAAAGAATTAAAAGCTTCTCTAGAAGTTTATAATCAATACTTGGAATATAAAAAAATAGCAAAAGATATGAACGTTCAGATTATTAATTTATCTAAAAACAGCTGGATAGATATGTTTAATTTTAATGATTTAAAAAAAATAATTTAATTTATATTTTCCAAGTTTTTTTCTTAATTTCGAATTCATTAAAAATATTTTTTAAGCACTTAATTATTTTTTCATCATTATTTGACTCTAAAAATTTTTTTCCATATTCAATTTTTTCTTCTATTGCTATGTCATTTTTAAGAATTTTTTCTATTTGAAGAGATAAAGTTTTAGGATCTTTAAGATCTATAGGCCATATTCCGTTATTAAACAGTTTGTTTTCACTATCAAATATTGGATATAAAACTGGTGTAGAATTTCTAAAAGCTTCAAGAGGAGGTATATTTGTTGGGCCAAAATAAGTAGGCATGGAAAGTGCTAAAGATGCCTTATATAGAGCTGTTATTTCTTTTTTATCAATATAGCCTAAATACTTAACCTGTTTTTCCACATTATTTTTCTTTGCGTAAGCCATTATTGTTTTCAAGTTTCCCTTGTCAGCTCCACAAAATACTAAATCAATTATTATTTCTTTTTTAGCTAAATATTTAATAGCATCAATATTATAAATATGATTTTTATGTGCCCAAAGTTGAGCAGGATAAAAAATAAACTTATTTTTTATATGATACTTATTAATAGTATTATCAATAAAACTATTATCTAAATTTGTATCTTCACCACTTAAATAGGAAAGAGGCATATCTATAATTTCACACTTTTCATTATCTATATTATATCTTTTGATTAATTGTTGCTTACCAAAAGATGACTCACTTATTACTTTTGTTGCAAATGGTAATATTTTATTAAATAAGATTTCTCTTTTTTCAAATGCTAAATTATTTCTCACTTCGGGAAATTCAGGATGATCTCTATGACATAAATCCCATACCGTAAAAATGTAATTAATGTTTTCAAGATATAAACTATCACTATTAGGTGAGAGAAAATAAACTAGATCAATATCTTTTTTTAAAAACTTCTTATCTAAATTAAATTTATAAAAAAAATTTATAAATTTAAAAAATTTAATTTTACTAATTTTAAATAATAGTTTGTTAAATATATTATAATTTAAATAACTGATATCTATGCCATATTTTGTTAATTCTCTTTCAATACTTTGGTCATTCGAAAAAAAATAAATATTTTGATTAAAATTTTCTTTAATTAACTTTGCTAATTTTATTTGATAAGATAAGCCTCCTCCAATTGAAGTTTTTGCATCTGAAAAAATTATTGCTATATTCATAATTGACTATCAATTTTTTTAAATAATTTTATCATTGTTTTAGCCACATAGTGTATTTCACTATTTTTAAGTCCCAATCCGCTTGGTATATAAAACCCAGATTTATATAAATTTTCTGCATTGGGATATTTACCATTAATTGATATTTTTTTTTTAAGAATTGGCTGAAGATGTAATGGATAGAAAAAAGGTCTTGTTTCAATACCACTTTTTTTTAATTCTCTAATTATTATTTCTTTAAATGATAAATATCTTTTCTTTAAAACAATTCCGTACACCCAGTAAATATTTTTTGCATAATCAAGCTCATCAGGTTGAGTATCAAAAAAATTAAATTTTTTGAATAGTGTATTATAAAGTTTGCCGATCTCACGTTTCTTTTTTATAAATGTATCTAATTTTTCAAACTGTGCCACCCCTACAGCTGCATGTAAATTAGATAATCTATAGTTCCAACCTAAATCATTATGTATAAATCTTTTTTTTTCAAAACAGAGATTTCTAAGGCTTTGAAATTTTTTTGCATAGATTGAATTATCAGTCAATAACATTCCACCTTCACCTGTAGTTATATGTTTATTTGGATAGAAACTTAATGTGCTTATATCACCCAGGTTTCCACAAAACTTTTTTTTATATTTTAATCCTATTACCTCGGCACTATCTTCAATTATTTTAAGGTTATATTTTTTTGCTAATCTTAAAATTATTGAAAAATTTACAGGTAAACCATAAATATGAACTGCAAGAATTGCTTTAGTTCTTTTTGTAATTTTTTTTTCTATTAGTCTTTCATCCATATTCCAAGTTTTTTTATCACAATCTATAAAAACTGGTTTTAATCCCGATCTTATTATTTGATGAATGCATGATATTATTGTGAAAGTAGGTAAAATTATTTCATCATTTTTTTTTAAATCTAAAGTTGTTACAGCAATATCAAGTGCTGCTGTACCACTAGATACTGCGACAGCGTGTTTTCTACCTAATTTTTTTGCAATAGATTTTTCAAGTTCTACAACATAATTTCCTCCAGATGAAATCCAATTACTATCTATACAATGATTTAAATATTTTTTTTCATTTCCTTTAAGAAGAGGTGTATTTACAGGTATATAAATATTTTTTTTCATTAGACTAGTGTTTTAACCTAAGGTTTTTAGGTCTAGAAAATTGAATTTTATCTCTTTTGGGTGAATAAGGCCCTTGTTTAATTTCAATTATTTCAGTTTTTTTTAAGATTTGAAATCCGTGACCACCTGATACTAAAAGAATAATATCTCCTTTATTTAAAATTCTACTTTTGAGATATTTTTTTGATCTTTCATAAAAATCAACCCTAAGGCTTCCACTCTTAATGATTAGCGTCTCTCTAGTAAAAAAAATTTCTCTTTTTATTTCCTTATGATAGTGAGGTAATATTTCGTGATTTTTATTATGAGTCATGATACCAAGTTGCTGAGAGTAGTTATCAGGTGTGAAGAAGTGTATTCCTTTTTTTTTGTAATTTTTTCTAAGAATTATAGCTAAAACTTTTTTTTTATATTTTACATATTCTAAATCTTTATTCATAAGTTAGTGTATTTATAATTTTATTTAATTCACTAGCAACTTTATCTGCTCCTAAATTTGATAAATGACAACATTCATCAATAAAATTTTCATTTTCATTCTTTAATAGTATATTTCTTGTATCAAAAAAAATATAACCAAATTTATCTTGATTATTTTTAAGAATATCATTTATTATATTAATTGAGTTTTTTAGCTGATCATTATGTTTATTTAGTGTTGAAATTGGTGGGTTTACAGGAGCAATAATTAATTTAATATCCATATTTTTTGTAATCATTGTAATCTTGTTTAATTCAGATCTAATTACATCTGAAAAATATTTGTTACTTTCATCGTTAAACTTAAATTTACATCCAATACGGTTATAAAATTTTTGCATGACATCTATAAAATAACTTTTATACAAAAAAGAATTGTTAAAAATAAGACAAGATTTTTTTCTTTCAATAAATAAATTCGCCCAATTAATATTTTTTTTCCATTTGTTGCCTAAAATTGAATAAGTAATAGCAGGATCGAAAATCTGTAAATATACATATTTAATATTTTCTAATTTGATTATCTCTTTTTCAAATCTAACGATAGCTTGGCTAAGTGAGTAGGAAGGAATTGCAGCATTTATAATATTAAAATTTTGATTATATAAATTAAATTTTTCTGGCAGACTAAATTCTGCGTCAACACCCCAACCAAAAGGAACTGAGTCTCCTATAAAAATGAATTTATCTTTTTTTGAATCGTCATATTTTTTTTTTTTCAAATTATTTATTCTAAAACCGTATTTATCAGTAATAATTGTGAATTTTTTATCACCAGACTTAAAGTTTAATGATATCTCTTTTTTCATTGTGAAAAATCTATCATCGTTTACTAATTCATTAAATTCTCTAACATTAAATTTTTCTTTTGATTTGTACTCGCTTGAAAAAATGTTAAGTAAAATAAATGAAAAAATTTCAATAATGATTAAAAATAATAAAACCCCAAATAAAGAAAAAAATATTTTTTTTTTGTTAGAAAATAAATCCATAAAATAAATAATGTTATATTCAAAAAGTTTTAAAAAGTATGCAAAATATTATGACTCTTTTTATCTTAATAAAAATTATTTAAAAGAGACAAAATTTATATCAAGTTTCTTTAAAGGAAATAAAAAAAAATTAAATATTTTAGATCTAGGCATGGGTACAGGGACTCATTTGATTAATTTTTTACAAAAAGGTCACTTTGTTGATGGTGTTGAAATAAGTCAAAAGATGATAAAAATAGCAAATAAAAAAATTAAAAAAAATAATATAACATCAAATTATAATTTTTTTAATCAAAACATATTAAATTTTAGAGGGCATGAAAAAAAATATGATGTTACAGTTTTACTCTTCCATGTATTAAATTATCTTAACAATTATAGTGCGTTAAAAAAAATATTTAAAAATACACATTCAAATCTAAAAAATTCAGGATTATTAATTTTTGATTGTTGGAACAGTGAAATCTTGAAAAAAGAAAAACTTCAAGACAGCAAAAAAAGTATTTCATTTGGAAGGTATGTATTGCAAAGAAATGGAATTATAGAATCAAAAAATAAAAATAAGAAAATTAAAATTGTGTATAAATTTTCTTTGTATAAAAATGATAAATTAATTCAAAGATTTAAAGAAACGCACAACATTACTTCTTTTTCAAAAAAGGATATTATTAGAGCTACTAAAGGAAAATTTAAAATAATTAATAATTGTATATGGTATAACAAGAGCAAAAAGCCACAAACTAAAGATTTCACTTCTTTTTTTGTTTTGCAAAAAATTAATTAATCTAATTCAAATTTATTTTGATAATTATTAATTAATTTTTTATCTTGATCTTTTTTCTTTAAATAAAAATTTCCTATACACAATATATCCATATCCGTACCCATAAAACACTGATAGGCATCTTTAGGTGTATTAACTAAAGGCTCTCCCCTAATATTAAAAGATGTATTTACCAGACTTGGACAACCTGTTTTTTCTTTAAATTTTTGCATTAATTTATAATAATGATAATTTGAATTCTCATCTACTGTTTGTATTCTCGCAGAATAGTCAACATGAGTTACAGCTGGAATTTCGGATCTCTTAATATTTAGTTTTTCTATACCAAATAATTCCTTTTCCGCACTAGACATTTCAATTTTTTTATTATCATTTATTTCAGAAACCATAAGCATATACTTGCTTTCATCATTTAATTTGAACCATTTTTTTACATCCTCTTTTAAAATTGATGGTGCAAAAGGTCTAAAGCTTTCTCTAAATTTAATTCTTAGATTAAGTTTTCTTTGCATTTTAGTATCTCTTGGATCAGCAATAATTGATCTAGAACCTAATGCTCTTGGTCCAAATTCCATTCGACCTTGAAACCAACCAATCGCATTGCCTCTGGTTAAATCATCCGCAATAAGATCATAAATTTCCTCAAAATTATATCTTTCAAATTTTGCACCATAATTTTTTAAAGTTTCTAAAATTTCATATTCACTAAATTCTGGACCCAATAACGATCCATTCATACTATCATTTTTCTTTACTTCTCTTACTTTATTTTTTTCATTATGCCAGAACGCTAATGCTGCACCTAAAGAACCACCTGCATCACCAGCTGCTGGTTGAATCCAAATATTATCAAATATATTTTTTTCTAATATTTTTCCATTAGCTACACAATTTAAAGCAACACCACCTGCTAAACACAAATTTTTGATTTTATACTCTTTCTTTAATGAAGTTGTAATCTTTATCATTATCTCTTCTGTAACCTCTTGTATTGAAGAAGCTAAATCCATATGAAATTGATTTAACTCATCTTTTTTTGGATCTCTTGGTGGTTGTCCAAAAAGATTAGAAAATTTTTTATTGGTCATAGTTAAACCAGTACAGTAATTAAAAAAAGATTGATCCAGCATAAAAGATCCATCAATTTTAATATCAAGCAAGTTCTCAGTGATTAATTTTTTATATATAGGCTTTCCGTAAGGAGCTAGACCCATCAATTTATACTCACCACTATTTACTTTAAAACCAGCATAATAAGTAAAAGCAGAATAAAGAAGACCTAGTGAATGTGGAAAATGAATCTCTTTTACAATTTTTATTTTATTCTTTTTTCCAATTGCTACAGTTGTGGTTGCCCACTCCCCAACACCATCAGCTGTTAATATTATAGCATTTTCAAACGGTGAAGGGTAAAAAGCACTTGCGGCATGACTCAAATGGTGATCAGAAAAAAAAATTTTATTTTTAAGATCTATATTATTCATATGTTTTTTTAATTTTTTTAATAAAAATTGTTTTTGAAATAGTTTTTCACCAATCCAGATAGGCATAGATTTTGAAAAAGATGAGAAACCCTTCGGTGCAAAAGCAACATAAGTTTCTAATAGTCTTTCAAATTTCAAAAAAGGTTTTTCAAAAAAAACAATAGCATCAACTTGATCTAGGTTAATGCCAGAAAATTTTAATACAAATTCAATAGCATTATAAGGATAGTTTGAATCGTGTTTAATTCGAGTAAATCTCTCTTCTTGTGCTGCTGCTATTATTTTTCCATCTTCAAGTATAGCTGCGGCGCTATCGTGGTAAAAAGCAGAAATACCAAGTACAAATTTCATTTATTAAAAAATTGTATATATAAAAGGTGCTAATGCAGTGCCTTGACTTAATACAATTAATATTCCAAATATCAAAAGTATTAAAATTATTGGATATAACCAATATTTTTTTCTTATTTTTAAAAAATAAAAAAATTCTCTTAAAAAATCTATCATAAACTAAAATTGATTTTTCATATTACTTTTTTCGTCAGTTCTATTTATCCAATAAGTGCTTGAGTTTTTATCTTTCTTTAATTTTAAAATATCTTTTTGTGACAATCTCATTATTAAACCTATTGGAGTAACTATTAAAAAAAAAATAATCATCATAATTATTGGTGCTATTATTTTTCCTAGTAAAAATCCAAATTTTGTCCATAAAATATTTAAAGTTTTTAAATATCTTGGGACCAATAAAGCAAAAAAAATAAAAATAAATGAAACAATTATCGACCAAATTCTAATTTCATTACCATAAAATTTAGGCCATAGTGCTATAATTACAAAAAAAATTGCCATTATGATTCCAAAATTCTTATTTGATGATTTTTCCATTGAAATTATTTATAAAAGAAATGTAGAACTCTACAACAAGTATTTTAAATGAATAAAATTATAGCTGAAATTGGATCTGTACATGATGGCAAGCTAAATCTTGCGTTCAAATTGATTAGAAAAGCTGCCTCTTCTGGTGCTGATATTATCAAATTTCAAATGCACATATCTGAATATGAAACTCTAAAAAATGCCCCTAGTCCAAAATATTTTAATAAAGAAGATAGATACTCATATTTTAAAAGAACTTCATTTGATCTTTTAGATTGGAAAAAAATTAAAAAATATTGTGAGCAAAATGATACTGAATTTTTATGTTCACCATTTTCAACCGAAGCAGTTGATCTTTTAGAAAAACTTAATGTAAAATACTATAAAGTACCATCTGGAGAGTTAACTAATTTACCACTATTAGAAAAATTAAATAAAACAGGAAAAAAAATTATTCTTTCAACAGGTATGAGTAATTGGAAAGAAATTGATAATGCAGTAAAAATTTTTAATAAAAAAAAAATAATATTACTTCAGTGTTCATCAATCTATCCTTGTCCATTAAATAGAGTAGGGATAAATGTAATTAAAGATTTTTCAAAAAGATATAAATGTCAAGTTGGATTTTCAGACCATACTCTTGGATCATCAGCTTCATTTGCAGCTGCTTCAGTGGGAGCATCAGTTATAGAAAAACATTTTACATTAAGTAGAGATATGTATGGAAGTGATGCAAAAAATTCTATGGAACCTGAAGAATTTAAATTATTTTCAAAAACGATAAAAGAAATTTGGCACATCAATCAAAATAATATAAATAAAAATAATATTAAAAAATTTAAAGACATGAAAATAATTTTTGAGAAGAGCATTTATGCAAAAAATGATTTACAAAAAGGTCATAGAATTAGATTTAGCGATCTTTCTTTTAAAAAACCATGTAAATATTTAAGGGCAGACAAATATAAAACTTTAATTGGTAAGGTTTTAGTAAAGACGATAAAAAAGGACGAACCATTACATGTCAAAAATGTTAAAAAATAAAAAAAACATTACTTTTGTAATTTTCTCTAGAGCAAATTACAACAGTATCAAAAGTGTTATTTCAGAAGTTAAAAAAAATAATAAATTATTTAATTACAGATTAATAGTTGGAGCTTCAGCAGTGGGACGAAAATTTGGAAATATTGTTAATTTGATAAAAAAAGATGGTTTTAAAGTTCATCACGAAATTAATAACAATGTAGAAAGCTCTGGTCTTGACTCAATGGTTAAGACGACAGCACTTGGTATGTTAGAGTTAGCTGAAATTTTTAAAAACCATAAGCCTGACTTGGTTTTTACTGTTGGTGATAGGTTTGAGACAATGGCGACTGCAATCACATCATCATACATGAACATACCATTGGCGCACACTATGGGTGGCGAGGTTACAGGCACTATTGATGAAAGTGTAAGACATGCAATCACAAAGCTTGCCCATTTGCATTTTGTATCTAATAAAGACTCTTACAATAGAGTTATTAAACTTGGTGAAAATAAAAAATATGTATTTAATGTTGGGTGTCCTAGGAACGATTTATTAAAGCAAATAATAAATAAAAATAAAAATAAAAAACAATCTATCTTAAAGAATATATATATGCATGGAGTGGGAGATATGATGAAGATAAATAAAAATGAAAATTTTCTCATAATCTTACAGCACCCAGTAACAACAGAGTATGATAGTTCAAATAAGCAAATAAAAAAAACATTCGCTGCGATACAAAAAATTGATCTAAAAAAAATAATCTTGTGGCCAAACGCTGATGCTGGATATGAGCAAATATCATCAGAAATTAGAAAATTGAGAGAAAAAAATGAATTAAAGAATTATAGAGTAATTAAAAATCTTCCTATAGAAGATTATGCAATTTTGTTAAACAGGGCATCCTGTATAGTTGGAAACTCCTCTTCAGCAATTAGAGATGGATCATTTATTGGTACACCTGCTGTTAATATTGGAACTAGGCAAAATTCAAGATTGCACGGATCTAATGTTATAAATGTAAAAAATGATGAAAAAAAGATTTTTTTTGCAATTAATAAACAAATAAAAATTAAAAAATATAGATCATCAAGAATTTATGGAAATGGTGATGCAGCAAAAAAAATAGTAAAGATTTTAAAAAAATTAGAAAAGATAGACATACAAAAAAAAATTAACTATTAATTAATGGCAAAATTTATTGGTTTTATTCCTGCAAGAATGGGGTCAAAAAGAGTACCAAATAAAAATCTTAGATTGTATAAAAAGAAACCATTAATTTTTTATTCTATAAAAGCTTCTAAAAATTCAAAATATATTGGAGAAACTGTTGTTTTTTCTGACTCAAAAAAAATTAATATTGAAGCAAAAAAATTTGGTGCAACCACATCTTATAAAAGACCAATAAAAGTATCAAAGAATATAACCTCAATGTTTGACACTATAGATTATTTTGTAAAGAAAAATAATATTAAAAATAATTTTGATTATCTTGTGTTGTTGCAACCAACATCACCTCTTAGAAATACTAAAGATATAAATAAAGCTTGTGAAATGCTTATAAAAAATAAAAAAGCTGATGGTTTATTAAGTACTTTTTGTGTCAAAAAAATTAAAAAAAGCTATCCAAATAAATTTATGATTATTAAAAATAAGTTTTTAAAAAAAATAAATATAAAAAAAGTTTCTCTTAAAAAACAAAAATTATTTTTAAGAAATGGACCATCTATTTTTATTATAAAAATTAACTGTATTAAAAAAGATCTGTATAAAAATAATCTTCTCAATTTTATTATGCCTGAAAATAGATCAATAGACATAAATACTTTTGAAGATTTAAAAAATTTGAAAATTACTTAAAAGTTTAAGAAATTTTTTTTTTATTATTTTTATACCAGATAAGTGTTTTTTCTAAACCATCTTTAAAAGTTGTAAAATCTTTTTTTTGTATCATTTTTTTTATTTTTATATTGCTGCCACATGCATCCTTGATATCTCCTTTTTGAAAACCCCTTTTTTTTATGACAGGTTTAATGCCATTTTGAGCCATTAAATCTATTAAAGTTTTTAGTTTTATCATTTTAGTATTTGAAATATTAAATATTTCATTTTTATTTATTAAAGGTTTTTTTAAAAGTTTATCAATAATTAAAATTACGTCATTAATATATGTAAAGTCTCTACTATGATTTCCATTGTTGTTTAAAAAAAAAATTTTATTTTTTTCATAACAATTTAAAAGTTTATAAATAAGCATATCTGGTCTTCCAAATTCTCCATATATTGAAAAAAATCTTAATCCTATAAATTTTGTAGAACTAATTTCAGAAAAAAATTTTGCAGTTTTTTCATTATTTTCTTTAGAAATTGCATAATAGTTCAATGGATTAGTGGGGTAATGTTCTTTTACAGGTAAATTTTTGTTATCTCCATATACAGAACTGGACGAAGCATATAAAATTTTTTTTATATTATATTTTTTTGCTAAATTACAAATATTAAAAAAACCTTGGATGTTAGATTTAAAATATTTTTCAGGATATTTCATTGAGTGGCTAACACCAGCTTGAGCTGCAAAATTTACTATGATATCAAATTTATTTTTTTTAAAAATTTTACTTAAATCTTCAAAGTCACCAATATCAATTTTTTTAAAATAAAAATTTTTGTATTTTGATATAATTCTTAATCTTTCTTTCTTTAATTTTGTAGAATAATAATTATTAATTGTATCTATTCCAATTATTTTATAGTTTTTGTTAAGTAGATGTTTGCATAAATTAAATCCAATGAAACCTGCACAACCAGTAACTAAAATTTTTTTCATTTATATTTCTTTATAATAATATTTTTTTAGATATTTATCGAGATTAAATTTATTTGCATCCATCTTTTTATTTTTAAATAATTTTGTTTTCTTTTCAAATTCATTAAGAATATTTTGATACTGAAATATTTTTTTTTTTGGTGAAACTTGATTGATTACAATATCAGCAGAGCTTCTTTTGGATATAACAAATTCACAGTTTTTGGTCACTCCAATAATCTCTCCATTGAGAAAATCATCTTTTTTTTCTATAAAAATTTTGAATTTATTGTTAACAAAATTTTTTTTTGCAAATTTATTTATCAAATTCAATTCTGAGGCTTTAACATTTTTTTTTGTTTTAAGTAAAATTAAGTTATTGTAACTATCATTTTTTAAAAAATTAGATATTCTTTTTAGCTGGTAATTAATGTAATTTTTATTGTAATTTATTCTGTCATTATCTGACTCATTAACTTTAAATGTAGGAAATTTTAATAATATCATTATAAATTTTTTTTTCAAATCAAAATTATATTGTTTTAATTTTATTTTAGAAAAATTTTTAAAGTTTTTAGTAAAAATATTTTTATTAATAGCAATTAAGTTATTTCTTTGATAATTTTTTCTATAATAATTTTTATATATACAAGCAGATCTACTATAAAAATTAGTTAATTCTAGATTATTAATTTTATAATTTAAGAATTGAAAAAATAAATTTTTGTATTTGTGCAAAAAATCTTGTTTAAGAAAAACTTTTATGTCACCAATACCATGAAAAAAAAAAGTTTTATTTTTTTTAAAAAGTTTTAAAAAATATTTTGAAATACTTTCATTTGAATAAAAAATTTCATCAAACGTATTTAATTTTATCTTGTTAATATTAATAAATTTCTTAACCTTTGTTAATCTTAATTTATTCTCTTTAAAAATCTTAAACCAATCTAAAAAATTATAGATTGTAAACAATTGAATTTTGTCAAATTTAATACTAATAATTTTTTTTTCATAACTATCAAATATTATATCAACATCTTTTTTTAAATTTTTATTTAATAAACCTTTTGGGATTATTATTGTAAGATTAATTTTTTTACTATTTTTGTTGTTTTGTTCTAAATAACTCAACATTTGTATTGCAAGACTTGAGTCATGTATAAAAATTAAATTTTTTTTTAATATCATTGTAAGAAATTTTTATTCTTATATTATAAATATAAAATATTTAAACAATATTGCTTGTATTTAAGTTTAACCAATAAAATAACCATTCAATACTTGATATATCTAGTCAAATTTGTAATTAAATATAAAATTAAATGATAACAAAAAAATCTAAAATCTTTGTTGCTGGTCATAGGGGTTTAGTTGGTTCAGCAGTTGTTAGGAGACTTAAAGACAAAGGTTTTAAAAATATTATTACTGTTAATAAGAATAAACTAGATTTAACAGATCAAAGTAAGACTTTTAAATTTTTAAAAAAGGTTAAACCTAAATTTATATTTATATGTGCTGCTAAAGTTGGTGGCATACTTGCCAATGATACATTTAAGGGTGAATTTGTTTATAATAATTTGCAAATTCAAAATAATCTTATTCATGGTGCTTATATTAATGGAATTAATGACTTAATTTTTTTGGGATCAAGTTGTGTTTATCCTAGGAATTGTAGACAGCCAATTAAAGAAAAATACTTACTTGGAGGTGAGTTAGAAAAAACAAATGAACCTTATGCTGTTGCAAAAATTGCTGGAATCAAATTGTGTGAAAGTTATAATTTTCAATATAATACAAATTATCTCTGTTTAATGCCAACAAATACTTATGGGCCAAATGATAATTATGACCCTTTTACTTCTCACTTCATACCTGCGTTAATAAGAAAAGCTCATGAAATTAAAAGTACAAAAAATAAAGCTCTTAAGATCTGGGGTACAGGAAAAATAAGAAGAGAAATTATATATGTTGATGACTTAGCAGATGCTTGTATTTATTTTATGAATACCAAAACAAAAGAGTCGCTTATAAATATAGGTATTGGTAAAGATTTAACAATAAATCAGTATGCAAAAAAAATTTTAAAAGTTTTAAATATTACTGCAAAAATTAATTATGATAAATCAAAACCAGATGGTACTCCTCAAAAATTATTAGATATTTCTAATGCAAAAAAATATGGTTGGAAACCCAAAGTTTCATTGGAAAAGGGTATTTTAATGGCATATAAATCATTCATTAAAAATAAGTGAAATTTTCAGTTATTACTGTAGTTAAAAACGATAAGTATAAAATTCTTAAAACAATTAATTCAATTAAAAATCAAAAATTTAAGGATTTTGAGCACATAGTAATTGATGGTAAATCTAAAGATGGAACTTCAGAAATAATTAAAAAAAATCTAAAAAAAAATAAAAAAAATCAACATATAATTAAAAAAGATAAAAATTTATATGAGGCACTTAATTATGGAATTAAAATTGCAAAAGGAAAATATATTATAATATTACATTCTGGTGATATTTTTTTTACTAATAATTTTTTTAAAATTATTAGTAAAGAAATAAATGATTATGATGCAATTTCTGGAAATATTGTTTATAAAAATAGGAATAAATTTACAAGATTTTGGAATTATGAAATAACAGAATTAAGTAAATATAATTGTTTTAAAATTGCTCACACTTCTTTAATTGTTAAAAAACAAATAATTGAAAGTATCAAAAAATATAATACAAAATATAATATAGCATCTGATACAGACTTTATTTTAAGATTATCCTCTATTAAAAATCTAAAGTACAAATATTTTGATAAAATCTTTGTAATTATGGAAGCTGGAGGCCTAAGTCATTCAGCAAAATATTTTACGAGTAAAGTTTTACAAGATCTTTTAATTTATATAAGGCATTTTAAGATAAATTTCATTTTTTTTTATTTTTTGAAAATGATTTATAAATTATATAAATTAATAATATGGAAAATAAAAAGATAAATAAAAATATTAAATTATTATTCTTAATTAGCCTCACACTAATATTTGTATTCTTTTTAAATATTAGAAATATAAAATGTTCACAATATGGTGATTTTGTATTAGACAAATTATTAGGTATTAATTCAGACTGCTATGAACGCAAAGTAAAAGGAGTTGTAAATCCTTGGGTTAAAAATCTTGATACAAGGTACGCTTATACCATCAATAAGAAAGTTGTTGAATGTCCAAAAAATTCGATTGTTATTTTAGTTAGTGGACAATCTAATGCCTCTAATTTTTTGAGGAGTAAAAAAAGATATGATAATAAACACCTTAATTATTTTAATGGTAAATGTTATAATTTATCGGATCCTGTATTAGGTGCTGAAGGTGAGATGTCTTCCTTAATTCCTGCCTTAGCAAGTAAGTTAGATAAATCAAAAAAAATCATTTTCTTTACGTCAGGCAGAGGAGGGATGCCTATGTCTCATGCAAATCATAAAAATATGATATTTATTAACTATAATAAAAATGGATTAGAGGCACTTGAAAAAAATAATAATATTTTAAAATTTTTTATTTGGATTCAGGGAGAGTCTGATTTGGGAAATTCTAATAATTATGTCAAAAATTTTGAGGAAATGTTTGAAAACATTACTAAAAACCTAGAGCACAGAAAAAAAATAAACTTAATAATTACACAAACTTCTAGGTGCCACGATAAACAGGATTCCTTGTTGAGAGAAAAACAAAAACTAATTTCTACCAATAGAAATAAATCAATAAAAGTTATAAATACTGATAAGCTAGGAAACGAATTTAGGTATGATAAGTGTCATTTTAATCAAAAAGGAATTGAAAAAATATCTTTAAAAATTTCAAATATAATTAAAGAATTAGTTAGATAATGAAAAAAATTTTACCATTGCAAAGTTTAAGGGCTATTTGTGTAATTATTGTTATGATTGTACATTTTAACCCATATCAAGGTGCTTTTTTTCATAATTCATTTTTGGCAGCAACAGGAGTTTTTACTTTTTTGGTTCTTAGTGGTTTTATTATTAGTAAGGTTTATCATAATAAAATTCTCAATATTAAACAGCTATTTGAATTTTATAGGAAGAGATTTTTTAGGATGTATCCCTTACATCTTTTATTTTTAATTATTTTCTTAATTGTTGAGTTTTTAAGATTATATATTGAAACAAATTATCTAATTAGTGTAAATAATGAAGCATTTACAATAAATAATCTAGAAACTTTTTTTTCTCATTTTTTTCTAATAAATATCTTTAACAATGTTCTTACATTTAATGCACCAGCTTGGACTGTTTCAGGAGAATTTTTAGCGTCTATTTTTTTTGGTATAGTAAGTATTTTTTTTTTAAAAGACTCAAAAAAATTTAATTTCTTATTATTATCAACTTTTATAATTGTTATTATTTTTTTATTTTTTGAAAAAAAATTAACTCAATATAATACTATCTTTGCTTTACTTTCAGTAATTTTTTGTTTTATAATAGGTTTTTTTTGTTTCAGAATACAACAATCTAGAAATAAATTATTTTTTACTTTGTTGAACAAAAATATTCAGATATTAAATCTTATTTTATTTATAATTCTTATTAATTTTAAAATCTTAGATTTTTTAGTTCCTATCTGTAGTGGAATTATAATTATTTATTTATCTGATATTAAAAAAAATAATTTTTTTGAAAAAATTTTTTTTAATAAATTTTTAATTTATACAGGTAAAATAAGCTATACTTTATATATCTCACATTATTTCGTATATTGGGTATATACTCAGGTCTTTAGACATGTGTTAAAAATCGAAAGTCTTGACAGCTTTAATAATACTTTATTTATTGAAAATAATTTAATTATATATCTTACTAAAATATTTTTATCTTTTATAACAGTATATTTTATATCTCATATTTTATATAATAAATTTGAAAAAAGATTTATTTAGTTTAATTACATTAATGATGATTAGCAAAAAAATATTAAATTTGATAAAATCAAACTTTGGTATATTTTTATTTGGGCTTCTTTTTGTAATCTTATTTAGAGATTTTTTATACACCTACAGAATTCAATTAGAAAAATTTTTACCTTATTATAATTATCAAGATCAAATAATGTATTATCTTACTGGAGATAGTAAATATGATGTTCAAGCACCAATGAATCTTAGATTTATAGGATTATGGGTTCAATTTCTAATTTACAAAATTATTCCATGTCTAGAATTAACACATACCAATATTATTTTACCTTATTCAGAATATTCTTGCGTTACATTTAGTAGTGCTTTGATGAATTACTTAAGTTTATGTGGAATTATGTCTGTAACATTTTCTTATTGTTATAAAAAACTAAATCTCAACTTATCAGAGAGTATTCTTACTGTCTTATTTGCATATATTTACATTAATCATGTTGAGGCTTTCACCTTAGATAGAATATCTATCTTGTATTTTTTTATAATATTATATTTCTTAGATAATAGATATTTGTCAGTAATTTTAATATTATTTGCAGCATTGGTTAATGAAAAAATAATTTTTATTTTAGGCGTATTGTTCTTTATTAGATTATTCTTCAATCAAAAAAAAGAGTTTTTAATATTATTTGTTGCAACTTTTTTTAGTGGATTAATTGCTATTGGAATATTTCTATTTTACTCAGTAGTTCTTGGACATGGATATTTAGAAAGTGATTTAGGTGGACAAGGTCTTTACGACACAGTATTTTCCAGTGGTCCATCTAGAATATTATCTATTTTTACAAGTAAATCAGGTTTATCTAATGGAGCTATTCCACTAATATTTGCAATTATTCCTTACTTAATTTCTTTTTTTATAAAAGAAAGTAAATTTTATTTTTCAAAATTTGATATTGTGATACCAATTTCATTATTAGTTTTTACTGCTGGAGGTGGTATGGAACAAACAGGAAGATATGTAATGTATTCAATGCCTCTTTGGCTTCCTATTTTTTCACAGCAAATACTTTATTTTGTAAAAAATAAAAGGCAAGATGGTAAATAACAAAACATTCTCATTAGTTTTGCCAGCTTATAATGAAGAAGTTCATATTAAAAAAAACATAGAGTCATTTTTTGAAACAAATATTTTTGATGAAATTATAGTTGTTGACAATAATTCATCAGATAACACAAAAGAGGAAATAAAAAAAACTAAAGCTGTATACGTAAGCGAAACAACTCAAGGGTATGGAGCTGCATTAAGAAGAGGCATGGAATTATCTACTGGTAATTTTATAGTGACGTGCGAACCAGACTCTACTTTTAGTGCAAAGGATATTCATAAATTTTTGTCTTATATAGATGATTTTGAATGTATTTTTGGGACAAGGACAACAAAATCATTAATCCAAAAAGGAGCTAAAATGAATTTTTATTTAAGAATTGGGAACATAGCTGTTGCAAAGTTTTTAGAATACATATTTTTAGGTCCAACACTTTCAGATGTTGGTTGCACATATAAAGTTATTTCAAGAAATTCTTATGAAAAAATTAAAGATGAACTCACAGTAGTTGGTTCAGAATTTCAACCTGAGTTAATGATTAAATTAATATTAAAAAAAGTAAGAATACTTGAAATTCCAGTAAATTATCTAGAAAGAGAAGGTAGGTCTAAAATTACATATAATTTTATTTCATCTTTTAAACTGGCTCTAAAAATGATTTTTTTGATTCTTATTTTAAGAATTAAGAGTATTTTTCAAGATACTCAGTAAAAAATTTATATATGAATATAATGATAACAATATCAGATTATGATTAATAAAATTTGTTTTTTTGGTCTTCTTCATATTAAAAAAGATGAAAATATTCATTTAAATTTTAAGAGTAAAAATAATGATCATAAAAATTTAGTTTATTTAAAAAATGCAATAATATTAAATCAACAATTAAAAAATTATGGATATGATTTTATTCTACTTACGAATAAAAAAATATATCTAGATAAGTTGCAAAAAAAATTAAATTATAAATTAAAATTAAAGCAACTTAGTTTTAGAACTTATGTTCCCAGAAAAACTCATTTTTATGCATGTCACTTTAGAGTGGATGTGTTTAGATATTTATCAAGTTTGAAGAAAGTATATTCTATATTAATAGATTTAGATGTATTAATATTAAAAGATCCTAAAAAATTACATCAATATAAAAAAGATCAAATAAATTTAATTAATAATATAACTAAAAATGTAATTCCAGCTTATGGAAAAGAAAAAATATTAAAAAATTTAAAGATACTTAATCATAAGATAAAAAAAGTGGAATGGTATGGAGGTGATTTTTTTTCTGGTAATTCTCATTTCTATAAAATACTTCATCAAAAAACTAAATTTTATCAAAAAAAATTTGTTAAAAATATTAGATGGTTAAGTGATCAAACTGATGAGCTATTTATGTCTGCAGCAATTAATGAAATTAAATATAATAATTTATCAAAAATTAAAAATGTAAAAGATACTGGTATTTTTACTAGGTATTGGAATACAAATGTTAAACATACTCAAAAGAAAGCATTATTTTATCAAAGGTTTAATATCTTACATATACCGGCAGATAAGGTTTTTTTATCAAAGTGTTATGAAAATCTTGAAAAAAGTAGTCTTTTTAAGAATGATTATTTTGCACATGTACTTAGTGTGCGAAATATTTGTAAGAAGAGTATTTCTAGAATTCTACCAAAACACATTAAAAGTAAAATTAAAACATATTTTATTTAAAATATGTTTTAATTAATGAAGTTATTAGAATTTTGGCTTATAAAACATAAAATTATTTAATTATGCAAGAAGATCAAACCGAAGTAGATATAGCCTTTTTAGGTTTAGCGCAGAATTGTGAGAAGCATTTGCCAAAATTTTTTAAAGTAATAAATGAGATATCTTTAAAAAAAAATATTAAAGTTTTCATAGGTGAGAATGGGTCTAATGATTACACATTTGATGTAATACAAAAAAATATTTCTTTAAATGATAAAATAATCTTTGTCGATACTACCTTTATCGAGCAATTTTCTGATAGAATAAAAAGATTAGCTTGTGCTAGACAAAAACTTAAAAACTATTTAGTGGATACAAACATAAATCCAAAATTTGTTTGTGTAGTAGATTTGGATGATGTTTTAAATAAAAATTTTAATAAAGATTTAATTGATAATTTATCCAAAATTCTTGAAAAAGGTAACGATAAATATTTTGGAATTTCTTTAAATTCAGAGCCTTATTATTATGATATTTTAAATTTTGAAAGTAATGAATTTCCTAATAAAAAAATCAAGCAACTACAAAATAATAAAAGTCTTAAATCATATAATCAAAGAAAAAAATATATATATAATGTGCAAAAATCATTAACTAAAAAAAAATTTTTTGATTGTATTTCTGGTTTTAATGGTTTGTGTATCTATGCATATAAAGATTTTATTCAATCTGATTACCTTGAAAAAAGTGATGATCCTACTCCAGAACATTTATATTTAAACAGAAAACTCAATTACAAAACAGGAAAAAAAATTTTGGTTACAGAAAATTGCCTACAAATGCCTCAAGAACATAAGCCTCTTGACAATATCTTTCTTTTTATAATGGAGAAGTTGTTTAAATACATTTCGATTTATTTTAGAAAATTTAAATTACTATAGTTGTAAATGAATTCTGCAATTGTAATTTTCTCTTACAACCGTCCAAAACATTTAAGCAAATTAATTGACACAATTATTGGAAATAATATTAGAAAAAATTATAAGATTTATTTATTTTGTGATGGACCAAAAAATAAACTAGACAAACTTAAAATAGAAAATATTAAAGAGATAATAAAAAAAAAAAGAATAATTTTTGCACATAAAACTTACAGAGTAAAAAATATTGGATTATCAAGAAATATAATTGATGGAATATCTTTTGTCCTTAAACGACATAAGAGCTGTATAGTTTTAGAGGATGATTTAATTTTAAATAAGAATTGTATCAATTTTATGAATACTATGCTTCATAAATTCCAAAAGCATTACAGCCTAGGGAGTGTTAGCGCTCATTCTTACCTTGATAATTTTAAGTTTAACAGTAAATTTGATTTTTATATTTCCAAGAGACATTCTAGCTGGTGTTGGGGTACGTGGTCTAGAGTATGGAATAATATTAATTGGAATGAGGCTCAGTATAAAAATCATTTTTTAAAAAAAAATGAAATTAATAAATTTTCTGAGGGTGGAAATGATTTAAATCTTTTATTGTGGGGTAATTATAAGAAGTTTATTGACTCATGGGCTATTAGATTTAATTTTTCTTGTGCAAAAAAAAAATTAAAAAGTTTTCAACCAAGATTTTCAATGATTAGGAATGATGGAAGAGACGCTTCAGGAACACACGAAAAATTTAGTTTTAAATTTAAAAAAAAATATAATTTTAACCCTAAGATTGAGGGAAAACAAAGCATTCTAAAACGTACTTTTAATAAAGAAGAAATAGATTACTATATTAAAAATAATCACAGAAGAAGTATAAAACTTTCAATCAGATACTTTTTAAAAGAAGGTAAAATATTGTGAGTATAAAATTTTCTATAATAGTGCCAAATTATAATGGTAAGATTTTTTTAAAAAGGTGTCTTGATAGCATTCTATCTCAAAGTTATACAAACTATGAATTAATAGTAATTGATGGTCATTCAAATGATGGGAGTGTCGAACTTTTAAAAACATACGGAAATAAAATTCAATGGGTTAGTGAAAAAGATAATGGCCAAGCTGATGCAATAAATAAGGGAATAAAAAGATGTAGTGGAGATTGGTTAACCTGGCAAAATTCTGATGATTTTTATTCAAATAATAATTCACTTTTAACATTTGAAAAAGCCATAAATAAAAATCAACAAAAAAAATTAATTGTAGCAAATATTAATTTAGTCAATTTAGAGGAAAAAACTTTGAGAGATGTTAAATATCTTAAGCCTTACTATTTCTCTCTTTTATATGAAGGTATGACTCTTACTAATCAAGCATGCTTTTGGAAAAAAGAATTAAATAATGAATTAGGATACCTAAGAGATATAAGGTTAAATTTTGATTATGAATGGTTTATGCGCATACTTAAAACTTATCCTGGCACAGGCCATCATGTTAATAAAACCTTAGCATGCTTTAGGTTACATAAGAGTCAAAAAACGCAAAATCCAACTTATTTAGATCAAAAGCAACTTAATTTGATTAAAATAGAGTATGGATATAATAAAAAATTCTCAATTATTATTAGACCTTTACTTTTGATTAGAAAATTTTTTTATCACCTTCTTCAAGGAAATTTTTATTATCTATTAAGAGGTTTTCTCAAATTCTTTTTTGGAAAGAAAAATAAAGAGTATAAAGAAAATTAAATATACTAGATTAATTATTATAATCTTTTAACACATAATAAGTAATATCAGCACTTAAAGAATTGGTTATTTTTGCCATTTACACCAAAATTTATGTAAATTAATACTAGCTTTATGTATAATTTTAATCTTTATGTATCTTTTTTTAAAACAATTAATTTATTATGAGGTAAATGATAATACTTGGACTAAACATTTTTCACGCAGATACATCAGCTTGTCTTGTTAAAGATGGAAATGTGATTGCAGCTGTAGAAGAAGAGCGTTTTACTAGGATTAAGCATTTCACAGGTTTTCCAAAAAATTCAATAGACTTTTGTCTCAAAGAAGGAGATATAAAAATAGATGAGATTGATTTTATATGTGTAAATTATAACACAAGTTATAATTTAAAAGAAAAAATTATTTTTTCATTAAAAAATTTTCATACAAGTAATTTTTTTAGAAAAGCTTTCTTTTCTCTAAGAAAAAAGTCATTAACAAAATTATTTATAAAATTTTATGATCTGGATATTTCAAAAAAAGTAAAATTTATTCCACATCATTTAGCTCACATTGCTTCAACTTTCTATTTTAACAATATTGAAAGTTCACTTGGATTTTCATTTGATGGTTCAGGTGACTTTTCAACAGTCGAAGTTTTTAATTTAAATACAAAGATTGAATTACTAGAAAAAATAAATTATCCTGATTCTCTTGGTATATTTTATCAAGCATTTACTCAATTTTTAGGTTTTAAGAATTATGGTGATGAATATAAAGTAATGGGATTAGCTTCTTATGGAGAGCCAATTTATAAAGACAGAATACTTAAGGTTCTTAAAAGTAAAAAAAAGTTTTTTGAATTAAATTTAAATTATTTTGACCACCATCAATCAGTTATAGATTATGATTTTGAGTCTGGTTATCCTTTTTTTGATGATTTGTATTCTTCTGAGATAGAAAAATTATTTGGTAAATCAAGGGCTACGAATCAACCAATTGAAAAAATTCATAAAGATATCGCAGCTTCATTACAGGCTGGATTTGAAGAGGTGGTTATTAAAAAACTTAATGAAATAAAAAAAAATATAAAAATGAAAACTTATGTATTGCAGGAGGGTGTGCCTTTAACTCATCGCTAAATGGAAAAATTATTGAAAAATCTGATTTTAAAAATATATATTTTTCACCTAATGTTGGTGATGCAGGTGGTTCAATTGGAGCGGCTCTATATGTAGCAAAAGAAAATAATGAAAAATTAGATTATAAGGCAGATCCTTTTTTAGGAACGTATTACTCAAATAAATATATTGAAGAAAAAATAGTATCAAAAATAAAAAATATGTCACACTTTGAATGCACTTATTATAAAAATTTTAATGATGTAAATGATAAAGTGTGTAATAAATTAAGCAATGAAGGAGTAGTTGGTTGGTTTCAAGACCGAATGGAGTGGGGACCGAGAGCATTGGGCAATAGATCAATCCTTGGAGACCCAAGGAACCCAGACATGAGAGAAATTATTAATATCAAAATTAAAAGACGTGAAGAATTTAGACCTTTTGCTCCATCCGTACTACTTGATAAAGCAAGTGAGTATTTTAAACTTAAAACAGAGTCGCCATATATGTGCTCAGTTTATGAAGTTTTAAAGGAAAAAAAACATAAGATTCCTGCAGTTGTTCATGTTGATGGTACGGCAAGAGTTCAAACAGTTAATAAAGATATGAATGAAAAATTTT
>MDSY01092396.1_pt1 | contig 23585 bp, 24 predicted proteins | sample 811131 | NCBI WGS metagenome assembly MDSY01 (sample SAMN05326643, study PRJNA326480) | marine metagenome | isolation source: seawater | place: Atlantic Ocean: South West | collected 2010 | reverse complement strand
GTTGTTCATGTAATACCCCTGCTGTGAGTTGATTGCAGTGGTATAGTGTCTAGAGATTTTGAACTAAGTTATAGACGTTGATTTAGCGGCGCTTACACCTAAGGCATAACCACCTACTGGTTTGGTGGTGAGTCGCGCCATGGCAGCACCCGCTACAAGATGGCGGGTATTTACATTAACGTCACAAGGCTCAACTGGAAAACCGGCCTGTAATTGCACGCTGTTAAGGCTTTCACCTAAGCGTAATAAATTACAAAAGTCATGATAATTACCAGTGATTCGACCACGATCCAAATCAGACACATTAGGTGTACTGGCCACCATGGCAAAGGCGATAGAATTGCCTCCCATAGTGATATGTCTGTCTGATCGACGGCCATGTAAAACAAATTCACTGGGCGTGGTAGCGATAGTTTGCATCACCCAATCTGGGTCAAACCTAACCCGCAGACCATTTACATCTACCATAGCGCCTGCGCGGCGCAAGATATCCACTGCTTGAGGTGACTGAAAATCCATCCCCGTTTCACATAAAAGCTTTAATGATGCTTGATGAATGCCTTCTAACTCATCTTCACTTATTAATTGCATAGGCGCATATGGGTTACGCATTTGCTGCGAGGGGGTTTGATGAGTGCTTCCCTTCAGAGACCTTGTTGATTTGTTACGATTAGCGCGAGAACGTCTCATTGACACACCTATAAGCTTGCCTTAAAAAGTCATCATAGGTTATTGTCGAGTTTGTGAATAATTAATATTTAGGTGTCAAACCATGAAATTAATTGATAGATGCTGCGCTTACAATTAAGTCATTATAGAGTTGTGCAGGCGGTGCGTATTCATGGCACCATATCTGCTGCTGCCCAGGCATTAGGCCTAACCCAGCCCGCTTTAAGCCACCAAATAGCTGAGGCAGAACGGCGTTTAAGTACTAAATTATTTGCTCGCGTGGGCAGGCGCCTACGATTAACTTCTGCCGGGGAACTACTCGCTACCAGCGCCGACACTATTCTAATGGAAGCGGGCTTAGCTGAATCGACCCTCATGGGCAAAGCTGATACTGAGCCAGGAGAAGTGATTCGTATTGGAACTTTTGCTTACAACAGTTATCGCTGGCTGCCGTTGTTTTTAAAGCAACTACAGCCCCAATGGCCTAATTTGTATTTTGAATTCATTACTGACACCAGCAAAGTGCCTATGCGCAGTTTATTAGATGGTGATGTAGATATCGCAATTAGCGCAGGTAGCATTACCTCTAGAAGGGCCCACACATACCCACTTTTTAATGATGAGCTGCTAGCAATATGTGCACTTGACTGCCCTACACCAAGCTACGGCTACATGCTTGCAACAGACTTTTTAGATGACCCTTTTATCACCTATTCAACCATTTACGAAACCGGGTTTGAGGAAGAACTACTATGGCGTCCGGCAGGCCGAAGACCACTTAATTATTTACGGTCAGGTAATACCGAAGCAGTAATAGAGATGGTTAAGGCTGGCTTTGGACGTTCCATTTTAAGCCGCTGGGCGGTAAAGCCTTACCTGGATAATCAAACCTTGGTGGCTTTACCTGTGACCCCACATGGCATGCCCGTCTGTTGGACCGCTCTGGCTCGCAAAAGACATCAACACGTTGAGTTACTTAATGCCGTGTCTGAACAGTTACAAGGTTGGTGCCAGATCAATTTTTACCATTCAAACACTAGTTAGGTTTCCTCTTGGATCACTACTGGAAACCGCAGGCTTTATTTTCTTAATTGTTTTTCAATACTCCCAGACAAAGCCACTCTGCCCTCTGCACTATACCCTTGACTACGACTTTCAATTTGAGGCAACTCATAAAGGTAGTTGACCATCATACCTGCAGACTGCTTTAAGCCATTCTCAGAGGTGTCAGCCATCCAGTTCAATCGTTCTATCTGGGCACCGTTACTTAGGTGAAAATGGGCCACAGGGTCACGAGCATATTGTGGATTACGGCTTTGTTTCTCTTCACAAAGGTAATGGGCAGCCATTTTCTGTAGGTGTTTAGGAGACCTTGATTCAACCCCTTCATCTAACAAGGCAGATTCTAGCGTAGGCTCAACAGTTTCTAACCAGCGGAAAACCCTGGAATAGGTGATAACGTGGCGTAGCGTTTAAGCTGTGGGAATTCGCGTTGTAATTTATTAACCACACGTTTGATTAAAAAATTACCAAAACTGATACCAGCCAAGCCCTTTTGGGCGTTGGAGATAGAATAAAAAATCGCAGTGTCAGCCAAACCAATATCTTCGAGTGGCGCAGTCTCATCCAGCAGTTCCTGAACATTATTAGCCATGCCCTTAACTAGGGCAACTTCAACAAATATCAGCGGTTCTTCTGGCATATTAGGGTGAAAAAAAGCGAAACAACGGCGATCTGAATCGAGACGATTTTTAAGATCATTCCAACTCTTAATAGCATGCACTGCCTCATAGGCAATCAACTTCTCGAGCAATTCAGCACTAGAGCGCCAGTTGATCTCTTCCATTTGCAGCAAGCCAACATCAAACCAAGCACTTAAAAGGCGTTTTAAATCTGCCTCTAAGGGAGCAAGCTTAGGGTGTTCACGGCGCAACCGCAACAACTCTTCACGCATGTCTACAAGGAATTTAACGCCTTGAGGAAGCTCGTTAAACTGCGTCAATAATTTCATTCTTGGTGGTTCTAGCGCGTTACGAAGTTCTTCTTCTAGGGTTACACGTTCACCAGAATCCGCTGCCAACCAAGATTCTATGGCCTGAGTTAGCCTAACTTCATCAACGGCATAGTTATCAGCCATAAGCCCCAAAAAGCGTACTCGACCTGCGTCATTAAGCTCTAAGAAACGTACACCAAGTTCAGCCGCTCGTGTTCTTGCAGCAACTTCACCGCCATTGTCTTTAAGGCAGGCATCCATCCACGCTAACAACACCTTTTCATCAGCATCATTTAAGCCAGGATCTAAAGATAGCTTTTCCAATAAATCATGCTGCGGTGGCAGGTTGCGCCAAAATGGCACCCAGCGCCGGATTGTTTTCTGAAATAATTGGTTCGCCAGTTGCTGCATGTTAATTCCTCTGCAAAGGTTAGCCGAGCTTCATCTTCAAGGCGGTTGGAACACTTTTCGGTGCTGTATTTGTGCCGACACTCTATCACCATTAAGTACTGTTGATATCAGCTTGACTTGTGGGTCGAGGATAACCGGTACCATTGGAAGCTTTATTCACACATAGTTTATATTTGCCATTTTATGGAAACAAAAAGTAGTCATTTGATGAATAAGGCTTCATGTTAGCAGACAGGCCAGCATCAACGATTTAGTGATGGATGGGCCTAGTTTAGGAGCTTTTGATGGGTGGCAGGGTCACTTCCATCCATGCACCCACTGACTCACGTTTTCTAGTTCTCGCCATTGTATTGGCATCAAACGTTTAGACATAACCGCCTCAATTAAGCATGAAATTACTAACCCTTCATCATCAAACGTCACTTTGGTCACCATAAAATGCTTTTCTTTTTGTTGTGGCTTTACCGCTGTCCGTTTGCTGTTAAGTAATTTTTTGGGGTTAATTTGGTTCATTTTTTAGTTCCTAAAAAAACATAAGGTCGCCATAGTTTGCAGAGGTTAGTATATGACGCTGCAATAACTTTATGATAGTTTTTAATACCACCTGCTAATTCTTGACACTTTTACACTCTTAACGAACCCGTCATTGGTGCCAAACCAAAATTAGCAATAAACTACACACCTCAAGCCAAACCCTTGCTGCTATAATCGTATCCATTGTGTTTAAGACAACCTACCCGAGCCTCTATGTCATTTTTAAATCTGGGATTATGTGATCCTATTGTACACGCCATTGAAGACTTGGGTTACACCACGCCTACCCCTATTCAGAAACAGGCGATCCCAGTCATTATTTCTGGTAAAGACCTCATTGCCACGGCTCAAACCGGCACCGGTAAAACTGCCGCCTTTGTGCTGCCCATATTAGAAACGTTGAATAAAGAAAGACAACTGCGTGGTAAACGCATACGAGCCCTTATTCTTACCCCCACGCGGGAACTGGCGGTTCAGGTTGCTGCTAATGTTGCCCAGTACAGTGCACACTTAAACCTAAGCTCTATGGCTGTTTATGGCGGCATTGATACCGAACCACAAAAGCAGCGCTTAGTCGAAGGTATTGATGTTTTAGTGGCTACACCTGGCAGATTGCTTGATTTGGCTCACCAGCGCGCACTGTATTTTGATGAGCTTGAAGTGCTGGTATTAGATGAAGCCGACCGCATGGTGGATATGGGCTTTGGTAATGAAATCAATAAGATTATTGAGCGCTTACCCGAAGCCCGGCAGAACCTGTTGTTTTCGGCTACCATGAGCGACGAAGTGCTGGCCCTTGCTGATGGTTTTTCTGACCGTAAAATGAGCAACCCAGCAGTTGAGATAGCTATTTCACCTAAAACAACAACAGCGCCCAATATAGATCAGTGGTTAATTACCATAGATAAAGACAGAAAGTCGGCCTTGCTGAGCCATTTAATTAACGATCAAAAATGGGATCAGGCACTTATTTTCATCGAGAAAAAACATGGTGCTGCCAAACTGGTAGATCAACTGTCAAAACGTGATATTGCTGCTGATGCCATTCATGGTGATAAAAGCCAAGCATCGCGTGAGAAAATTTTGGCTGATTTTAAATCTAGCAAACTAAAATATTTGGTAGCCACCGGGGTTGCTGCCCGTGGTATAGATATTGGTGAACTTACTCGTGTAGTTAATTATGACCTACCCTTTAAGCCAGAAGAATACATCCACCGTATTGGCCGAACAGGCCGTGCGGGTGCTGCGGGTGAAGCCATTTCCTTTGTCGCCTGGGGGGATTTTAAAAACCTATGCGCTATTGAAAGTCGGTTAAACCATATTATCCCCCGCAAAGAGTTGGAAGGGTTCCCAGTGAGAAAAGTGGTTCCTGTTTCAATTTTAAATTATGTTCGTAAGAGTAAACCACCCCAGTCTAAATACCATGATCAAGACAGAGCACCCAGTAATACTTCGGTCAACACATCAAAGAATGGGCCAGCGACTCGAACAAACAAAAATATTTGGGGTTAGTGCTGGGTAAACCAAGTGTTATTAAACTCATGCCATAGTCAAAATTTTGGACCAAAAATGCCAATTTCTAAGCATGCTTCAAAGCTGAGTTTACCGCAGACTAACCCTGGGGTAGCCACAGTGCTGCAATACCTGATCATTAAATTCCCTTATATTGATGCGCAGGTTTGGCATCAGCGCATCAACGATGGCAAGGTACATTGGCACGATGGCTCATTAATAACCATACAATCACTTCTTCGACCCCAACAACGAGTCTACTATTACAGGGAAGTAGAAAGTGAGCCTAGCATTCCTTTTAAGGAAGCCATACTATTTCAGGATGAACATATTTTAGTGGCCTATAAACCCCACTTTTTAGCAGTAACGCCTGGCGGTATTTATGTGCATGAATGCCTGCAAAATCGCTTACGACACAGCACTGGCATTGAAAGCCTACAAGCTTTACATCGTTTGGACAGAGTAACCGCAGGGCTAGTAATGTTCTCTACCAACCCAGGCACACGCCACCGTTATCATCATTTATTTGAAAGCCAAAAAATACACAAAACCTACCAAGCCATTGCCTGCATAAGCAATGATGAAAACCTTATAAGTAAGCAGTGGGTCGTTAAAAACCGTATCGAACATTGCCAACCTCGCTTTCGTATGCGGGTAACCCCGGGCGAAGCCAATAGCCACTCTGTGATACGATGCTTGCAGCAATCTGCCGGGCAGGCGCTATTCGAATTAAACCCTGTTACAGGTAAAACCCATCAATTACGCCTGCACATGCAGGCCCTTGGCTGGCCCATACTAAATGATAAGTACTACCCACAATTACAGCCGCTATCAACAGATGACTTTTCGGCACCTTTGCAGTTACTAGCAAAAGAGCTGCATTTTATAGACCCAGTAACTGAGCAAACACGACTCTTTGCCTATAACGGTAACTTATCACTTAACATCACTTAGTTTTGTCCGATAACAAAGTTATTTCAATCAAACTAGATACTTAGACAATGTCCACTTTAAGATATATTTCAAGCTACCCTCAGCAGGTAAAAGACCAAGCACTGCACCTAATAGAACAAGGTAACCTGGCCGATTACCTACTTAATAAATACCCCACAACACACCAGTTTGTGAATGACAAATCTCTGCGAGAGTATGCTGTAGCAATAAAAAACCAATACATCAAAAAGTCTTCGCCACTGAGTCAGGTGATTTATGATGCTAAAATTCATGTGATTAATAACGCCCTTGGGTTGCATACGTTTGTTTCTAGGGTTCAAGGAAATAAACTGAAGAGCAAAAACGAAATTAGAATCAGTGATGTTTTTAGGAAATCCCCAGAACCCTTTCTAAGGATGATTGTTGTGCATGAGCTAGCTCATTTAAAAGAAAAAGACCATAACAAAGCCTTTTACAAACTTTGTTGTCATATGTCCAGCGACTACCACCAGCTTGAACTTGATATGCGCCTATATTTAACTCAACTGGCAATACAATAAGTGGCGAAATATACTGAGCCGGGTGTATGGAATGTTGTTTGAGCAGGGTATGTGACATCATTAATTGGATTAGTCTAGGTCACACGATTAGGTTTCATTTTCATCACGCACCATCACACATAAGTCACCTGCATGATCTACCTCCACATTAAATATGATTGGCTTACAGCATACCTGACAATCTTCGATATATTCGTGCCCTGTCTCCTGGGGATCTATAAGCACTTCAATCGACTCCCCACAGTATGGGCAACTAACAGTTTCCTGCGACAAGAATGACATAACCTTTTAGTTAACCTCGGTAGACACATAACATACACTCATTAGTGTGTAAGCTTATCAGCATACTAATCAGCGCGTTTGTTAAATGTAAATTAATCATTGAATTACTCGAACCAAAGGGCCTTAAAAAAGCCGCCCCGTGCTGATATGCATTTGATAGCTATTGTCCCATTTTCAGGAGAAAGGGCAACTCTTTATTGGTGATTCATTACCTGTCTTTGATTACCACATAAGCCAGTTCAAGCAATGCAAAGTGCTGTTGTGAGTGCATTTTTTATGTATTAGCAACGCACCCATGTTTTTTAAGAACGCGTTTTTTAGAGGTCGGATTACTTTCAAGTGCTGCTGACAGCCGTATCGGTCGCGGCACAAAATTTCCTGAAAAATTTGGACATACATTGTTAAGAATGTGGTCAGATCACTCAAAATTGCAGATTACCGCCTCCATAAATTCTGGAGGTAAGTCTTTGTCACAGCACTCACAATTGGGTCGAAGTTCTAGCACTGAATTGTCCCTGCCTTATGATTCATAACACCTCAATTTGTCGACGCGCTCGCAGTTAGCTGGGTCGATTAGTTATAACTTTTTATTCATACATAATATGCCCAAAAAACTTACATGGGCGGCCCCAGAAAGTAACAATTTCTAACGTCTTTAAGCATGGCTGAGCTAGGCTTATGATGTTTCCAACGCGATCACTACTTTGCCTGTATGCTTGCCTTCGCCAAAGTACTGAATTACTTCAGGAGCTTCACCCAACTTATAGGGGCCACTGATAATAGATTTAATTTTTCCAGTGTCAGAAAGCTCATTAACATAAGCCAAGTTTATATTTGCCTTTAAAGTAAGAGAAGTGTTGGGCAGAGGTTAAACACTAATCTTGCTGATGATTTTTTTCTAACCATAAGTAATACGCTGAGTGATCCAACTCACCACCTGCATAATCGTCAACTAAACTACTAAACCCAGCTTCCACACATTGGGCTAAAGGCAGATTAAGTTGATTTTCTTGGGCCAAAGATAAGGCATTTTTAATGTCTTTAAGTTGTGACCATGATCGCCCTCCGGCCACAAAGTTACGGTTCGCCATGCGCTCACCATGGAGCTGTAAAATTTTACTGTCAGCAAAACCACCCATAAGGGCTGAACGTAATGTTGCCGCGTCACAGCCAGCACTTTCTGCCAGTTTAAAGGCTTCAGCTACTGCACCTATGGTAATACCAACTATCAGCTGATTGGCCAACTTAGCAGTTTGGCCAGCCCCATGGGGGCCCAGCAGATTGGGCCGGCCCATGGCTTCAAAAATTGGCTGAGCGTAAGCCATGTCTTTTTTACTCCCTCCCACCAATATAGTGAGTGTGGCCGCTTCAGCACCCTGCACACCACCTGAAACAGGCGCATCTAAAAAACGTTTATTTTGTGAAATAACCAAAGCGGCGATTGCTACATCAACCTCGGGTTCCACTGACCCCATATCTATAATTAAAGCCTGTGCAGGTGTGGCATCTATAACTCCTTGGTTTATCATCACCTCAGTCGTGGCTGGCCCATCTGCTAACATAGTGATCACCACTTGGGCATCTTTCACTGCACTTGCTGGCGTATTATAGACTGTGGCAATGTCTGCTAATGCCTCAGCTTTTTTTGGGCTACGATTCCATATATGCAGCGTGTGACCAGCTTTTGCTAGGTTGCGAACCATAGGTTCACCCATAAGACCAATACCAATAAATGCAATGTTCATAATGCCCTACTAACGTAATGTTAAAAATAATTAAAATGTATACGAGCTTACGCTGACGCAGAAAATGTAATTTGAGTTTTCATCGCTTGGTTCCGATCTGATGCCATTTCAAAGGCCTCAAGTGCAGTATCAACTTCAAAGGTATGAGAAATAAACGGTTTCAAATCAACCAGGCCTGATTGCATCAACTTTATGGCGAGTGGGAACTCTTCATGAAAACGAAATGTACCCCTAATCTCCAGTTCCTTAGCGGTTATTTGCATCATTGGCACAGGCATATCACCACCCAAACCCAGTTGCATAATAATGCCTCTTGGCGCCATGGCAGTTATGGCACCCGCTAAGGCCTGAGGTGATCCTGTGCATTCAAATAAAACGTCAAATGTGCCTTTCCCTTGAGTATAAGGTTCTAGACCTGCAGGGTTTTGCTGCATATCAATGGCTTGATCAACGTCTGCAAATGCAGCAAATTTGAGCGCATTAGCAACTAAATCAGTGATGACCACCTGCGCTGCACCCGCGCGACGCGCAGCCACAGCTGCAAGCACCCCAATGGGCCCACAGCCAGTAATTAATACACGCTTACCAAATACATTGCCCGCACGGTTAACTGCATGTAAACCAACAGCGAATGGCTCTGCCATCGCCGCTTCACCTGGCGTCAGGCCGTGGGCCCTAACACATTGACTGGCATTAACAATGAGCTCTTCCTGAAAGCCCCCTTGAATATGGGGGAATGGCATGGCGGAGCCATAAAATTGCATATTTAAACAATGGTTGTACAACGCTTTATTGCAGTACTCACAATTGCCACAGGGCCGTGATGGAGAAATAGCCACCAGTTCTCCCACAGACCAGCCTTTAACGCCGTCGCCTAGTTGATCAATATAACCTGAGAATTCGTGCCCTGGGGTCATTGGCTGCTTGATTCGAATAACGCCAAAGCCTCCATGATTGTAGTAATGTAGGTCAGATCCACAGATTCCTCCAACGGCTACTTTAATTTTAATTTGACCAGCAGATGGTTCTGGGACTTCTCGCTGTTCAATACGCAAGTCTTTAGCGTTATGTATCACTAATGCACGCATCATTTTCTCCATTCAGGTCAGAACTAACTCAACACCTATGTGCTAAGCCTTTTACTATTTAGTGTTAAAAAGTGCTAACTGCTCAAGTATATTGTTGGTAATTTGCTCACTTGACGCACTAATATCTATGTTTATTGTCTGTTCATCGGCGCCTGGCACTTGTAGCATTGCAAGCTGATTATCTAATTGGCTGCTGGGCATGAAGTGATCAACACGAGCAGACATACGCTGTGCAATAAGCTTTTTGCTACCCTCTAGAGAAATAAACAAAATAGGTTCTCCAGCAGATTTTATCAGCCATTGTCGATAAGTCTTGGTTAACGCCGAACAGGCGCCTACAGCATCGCCTGTGCGCCCCGACATAGACTGTGCAAAGTGTTGCAACCAAGGCCAACGATCATCGTCAGTCAAGGCTATACCCTGGCTCATCTTATTGATATTGGCCTGGGGATGGTAATGGTCGCCATCTAAATAAGCTGCACCTGTGGCATTAGCAAGTAACTTGGCAATTGTCGATTTTCCTACCCCACAGACGCCCATTACTATTTTTAAGCGTGGCATCATGTTAGATACATGCGGTAATGCCGCCATCCACATAAATGGTTTGGCCATTAACAAAGCTTGACGCCTTGGATGATAAGAAAATACAAGCGCCCACTAACTCTTCCAGTTCGCCCCACCGATTGGATGGCGTTCGGTTACACAGCCAGCCACTAAATTGCTCATCATTAACTAGGGCCTCAGTGAGTGGAGTTACAAAATATCCTGGCGCCAAGGCATTAATTTGTAGGCCATATTTCGCCCAGTCAGTGGTCATGCCTTTGGTCAGGTTGCTTACGGCACCTTTAGAAGCAGTGTAAGGTGCGATAGTAGGACGAGCCAAGGCAGATTGGACTGAGGCTATATTGATAATTTTACCCCCACCCCGTTTGATCATATGCCTTGCCACCGTTTGGCTTACATAAAAAACACTATTTACATTAGTGATCATTAACCGATCAAAATCGTCACTTTCAAAATCTTCCAAAGGCGCTCGTATCTGGATTCCTGCATTATTAACAAGGATATCAATAACGCCCACTTGGGCTTCAAAATCATTAATAGCCATATTAACTGCTTGCCGATCGGTGACATCAAAAATTAAGCCATGAGCAGTCAGCCCAAGCTCGGTGAATTGTGCTTGAACGTCATCTACGGTGGATTGATGCCTAGCATTGATAATCACTTCAGCACCAGCAAGCGCTAAGCCTTTAGCTAGAGTGTATCCAATACCTTTAGTGGAACCTGTAATAAGAGCACGCTTACCAGTTAAGTCAAATAGATTGTTGAGTGGGTTCAAGGTGTGATCCTAATAAAAATAAAATGAAAAGGTAGGCTTCAGCTACCCCGAAAACTTATTTAAGCATTAATCAGCATAGCTTTAAGCCACCCATCAATGCACGTTATTGCCTAAGCTAAAAAAGCTAAAGGCTTAGCCATAACAGGTTGGTATTAAATACCAATTAAAACCTTCAATCAATAAAATTTTTGGTGACAAGCTATTTACCTCTATTAATTTATCTCTATAATAAATATAAATTGTTGATAAATAACAATATTATTAACAATAAAGATGATTTAAACCAAAACAAAATGAATGTTTGCAAAGTATAAATTGGTATGTATATACTACCATTTGTAATGACCTAGTTTGATAGTCAAACCTTTTCGCAAAATTAACAGACTGTTATTTCACCTAGGTAGGATCTTGTTTTGAACAATGCCAAGTTAAATAAGTCAGTGAATTTATTGGCTGAAGAAGGGTCAGTGCAGCGCAACACCCTGAAATCACAGGTTGCAGAAAAGCTGACATACCTAATCTCAACAGGACTCATTTTACCTGATGACTTCTTGCCCTCAGAGAGGAATTTATCAGAAACATTTAATGTGAGCCGAGAGACCATCAGAGGTGCTTTGCAGATACTGGCTAGCCAAAAATTGATCGAGGTTAAACGCGGTGCACGCTCAAGGGTGTTAGTACGCTCATTAAAATCACCAGACCAAGAGCCCTATGCAGAGTTAGATGCCTTGCAAAGTTATGATGTGACCACTGTGGCGGAAGCAAGAAGAGTTGTGGAGGCCGCCATTGTAAGGGCAGCAGCAATTAACATAACCAGTGACGACCTGGAGAGGCTGGTCGTTATGATGGAAACTCAGGAAAAGGTGCTAGATGATGCGGTAGCGTTTCAGATATCAGACCGAGAGTTTCACAAGCTCATATACAAAGCAGGTAATAATCAGTTACTAGAAAAAATGGCTTCCGATATTTATTCCTACGCACTTGAGTTTCGGAATATGGCCCTAAAAGCAGAACGAGCTACTGAGCGCAGCCTCCGTGAGCACAGGCAAGTTTATAGAGCCTTAGAACAACACGACCCAGACGCTGCTGAACGAGCTATGACTGGCCACATAGACAGTATCTTTAAATCATCAATTATGATGCTCCAAGCTACTGAGAATGATTAATAAACCATTGATGAATATTTTTAATCGGCTGGGTACAACACAACCAGTCATCAACAAAAAGGGATCTATTATTTATGCCTGTAATTACGTTTAAAGGTCTTAAAAAGTCTTATGGACCAGTAGAAGTGATTCACGATATAGACCTCGTAATGGAAGACAATGAGTTTACAGTTTTTGTTGGCCCCTCTGGATGTGGCAAATCAACTACCCTAAGAATGGTAGCTGGTCTGGAGAGCGTAACTGCAGGTCAGATATTGATGGATGGCAAAGAAATTTCTCACTTGGAGCCTATAGATCGCGACATTGCTATGGTATTTCAAGACTACGCTTTGTACCCACATATGAGTGTTGAAAAAAATATGTCGTTTGGTTTGAGACTGGCCAAATATCCAAAAGCTGAAATAAGCAAACGCGTCAATAGTGTTGCAGACATGTTAGGCCTAAAACCACTGTTGCATAGAAAACCAGGCCAGTTATCAGGTGGCCAGCGGCAACGTGTGGCCATGGGTCGCGCGCTTGTAAGAGACTCCTCTACCCTCTTAATGGATGAGCCACTATCAAACTTAGACGCCAAGTTAAGGGTACAGATGCGGGCCGAGCTGGCGATAATGCGCGAGAAAATCGATAAGAATATAATTTATGTGACCCATGACCAAGTAGAAGCCATGACATTAGGTGACCGCATAGTGGTAATGCAGGATGGTTATATTCAACAACATGGAACACCCCAACAACTATTTGAAACGCCAGCCAATAAATTTGTAGCAGGCTTTATGGGCATGCCTCCTATGAATTTCATGGACGTAATGTTAGTTGAAGAATCTGGTTCACTAATGGCCAATGGTGAGGGCTTTAGTTTTCAATTAAATACGCTCAAAAACAAACACCATTTACCAGCTTCTGGTGAAGTAATACTAGGCATCAGACCTTCTGCACTGACACCCGCATTGGCTGGTGATGGCTCAATTGAAAACACACTGACTTTGCCGATAAAAATATGCGAGTACGCTGGAGCTCTTTCGGTTCTCATCTCAGAAATTAAGGGCAGCAGAGTATCTATTGAGGTTGATTCAAAAAATAACTTTAAGGCTGGAGACAATATTAAATTCTCTGTCAAACCATCAGATGTTTATGTGTTTGACCGAAATACTGAGCTTGCGATCTACTGAGGTTAATCAGTAAAAAAACAAGCTTTTACTTATGACGTTATAACTGCGTTTCTAAGGAGGAAACAATGTCTATAAAACTAAAAACTGCTAAAACTACTTTACTAGCATTTGGAGCATTATCACTTGCCGCTGCTAGTGCGGCTTATGCCGGCCCTTATGACGAGTATGAAGGCACCCGTTTGGTCGTGAATTTCCCTGCCCACCCACATTACAATGCGGTAATGAAAGTGTTACCTGAGTTTACCAAAGAAACCGGTATTGAAGTTGAGGTGGACCAGCTTCAATACATGAAGATGCGGCAGAAACAAACCTTAGAATTAACTAAGAAAAAAGGGGACTATGATTTATTGGCTTATGTGGTTTTTTCAAAGGCCGATTATGTCTATGCTGATCAATTAGAGAACTTGGCACGTTACTTCATGAACCCACGCTTAGCTGATCCTGCGTATGATGCAACGGACCTAATCGAAGGTTATGTGGCCAACATTGGTATTGCTGGCGGTACTAAAGGTTATTTATCTGGCCCAACAGGCTCTATGTTTGGCGTACCCTTTGGCTCTGAAACCTCTATTTTGGGGTATCGTAAGGATATTTTTGAAAAGCACGGTTTAGATGTTCCAGAAACCTATGATGACCTATTAGAACTGGCTTGTGAGATTCCGAAGCTGGAACCTGGTATGGGCGGCTTAGCTTCTAGAGCTGCATCAGGGCATCATGCAAGTCACGCATTTCTATTACACCTTGCCCCTTTGGGTGGACGCATTTTTGATGATGAATGGAACCCTACACTTAACAATGCAGCAGGTGTAAAGGCTGCTCAAGCACTTAAAACCATTGTTGATTGTGGCGCAGAAGGCTCTAGAGCCTTTGGTTTTGCAGAAGCAGGAGCATCATTCCTTCAAGGCCGTTCAGCCATGTTCTTAGACTCAACGGTATTTGCCGGTCAGGTCAACGATCCGAGCAAGTCTAAAGTAGTGGGCAAAATTGGTTGGGCGCCTCACCCAATGGGTGTGCGTAAAGGCTCTCAAACCGGTGGCTTTGGTATTGCTATTCCCAAAAATGCTCAAAATAAAGAAGCCGCATTTTTACTAATGCAGTGGCTCACTTCCAAAAAGGCAGATAAGTTAATTGCTCTTGAAGGTGGTAACCCATCGCGTTATTCAACTCATAGCGACGCTGAAGTTAATGCTAAGTTTCCACATATGAAAGTTTTTGGTGAGGCGCTTAAAGATGCTGATCCAGATTGGCGTCCAATTATCCCTGTTTGGGGAAAAATCAACGCCGACCTAGGCACCACTCTTTCCAAGATACTAACGGAAGATGCAGACATCCAAAGTTCTCTTGATGGAGTTGCTGAGCGTGCTAAAAAAATCATGCAAGACGCAGGTTACTATACCTGGAATTAAGCGGTGTAATGGGCACTTCTAAAGGTGCTTACTGACGCAACGGGCGGGTATATTGAATTTATTAATTCATTCTATACCCGCCCCAATTTTAATTGACTGAAAACCTGCTATTTGCAGGAGTTCTTGGTGTTTGGATTACCTTAAAATGAAACACCGTTTAATCAGTTTAGGTATCTGCCAATGAAGTCTGCAAATTTAAATAAGATGACACCCTATTTTTTTATTGCTCCTGCGGGTGTGGTATTGGCGTTAGGTTTGTTGTATCCCATAGCCTATATGGTGTATGCCAGCTTTCTTGACTGGAATCCAAGCCAGTTAATTGGTGAAGCTGACTGGGTGGGGTTTAAAAATTACTCAAACCTTTGGGTAGATGAAGCGTTTAAAGAGTCTATGTGGGTGACCCTCAAATTCGCCTTTATTGTGGTGTCTATTGAGATCGTTATTGGCTTAGGCCTGGCGCTGTTGCTAGACAGGAACATAAGAGGCATTTCAGCCTTACGTACAATTTTTATCTTGCCCATGATGATTGCACCGATAGTGGTGGGGTTAATGTGGCGCTATATGTACCACCCTAGCGTGGGCATTTTTAATAGAACCCTGAAGGACCTCGGGTTTGAGTCAATCCCTTGGTTGTCAGATTCCACTTGGTCTTTGGTATCCATCATCATTGCCGATGTATGGCAATGGACACCTTTTATTTTTATTCTGTGCCTTGCCGCGCTGCAATCGTTACCAAGGTCAACCCTTGAAGCGGCCAGAATCGACGGCGCCAATGCTTGGCAGCAAGCGCTGTACATTAAGATCCCATTAATGATGCCAGTATTAATTGTGACTCTACTATTACGCCTAATTGATGCGTTTAAAGTGTTAGAGGTTATTTTGGTAATGACTAATGGGGGCCCAGGTTTATCGACTGAAATTATGGCCTTAAGGATTTCACGCACGGCATCTGAGTTTCGAGAATTAGGAGCAGCAGCTGCGATGTCTAACTATTTATTGATGATGTTATTGCTATTAACCATATCCATGTTTTTATACAACAAATTTGTGGAACAACGCCGACAGAAAATGTTGGCCTTAGCGGAAGGGGGTTAGATGATGAAAAACGCTTCTGAAAGTCGCCAAAGCCCTGCTTTTTATGCCCTTATGGTGGCATTAGTCATTATGTCAGTTGGGCCCATTATACTGATGTTAACAACATCACTAAAACTCAATGTTGATGTCATGAGTGATACCAGCAGCCTGTTATTTACCCCCACCTTAAAAAACTATGAAACAGTTTTGTGTGATGTGTTGTGGTACGCGCCTGAGCATGTTGATTATTGCAACCCTACCTTCTCACGGGCCCTTGGTAACTCAATATTTATTGCCTTAGTTTCAACAGCCATTACTCTAATACTTGGTTGTATGGCGGCCTACGCCCTGGTTAGGTTTAAGTTCATGGGCCAGGGTGCAATTTCATTAACCACTTTAATGATGCGTATGGTCCCTCCTGCGGTATTGTTGGTGCCTGTGTTTGGTATTTGGACCTTTAGCTACGGGTTAGATGGCACCTTCACTGGCATTATTTTAGTTTATGTGGCGATGAACTTACCCTTTGTTATTTGGATATTACAAAGTTTTATTGTGCAGGTTCCTATTCAATTAGAAGAAGCGGCAAAAATGGATGGTGCTAACCCGCTGCAAATCTTTTTCTTGGTGGTACTACCCGTCATTAAACCTGGCCTGGCCGCAGCGGCTATTTTCACTTTTCGCATTGCATGGAACGAGTTTCTGTTGGCCAATGCCCTACTCGACCGGAATACCAGAACAGTACCAGTGACTATAGTGAATTCGTTGACCGAATATGACATCGACTGGGGCGTGATTATGGCGACGGGAATGTTACTGGCAATACCGCCTATTATATTTACCTTTATAGCCTCTAAACAAATTATTACTGGCATGACAGCCGGAGCAGTCAAAGGTTAATGCTAACACTGACCGAAAAGGACAGGCTTTATAAATCAATAAAGCCCTCATCAAACACTAATCAAACGCTGTGCTGGTATTACAGTGTTTTTATTTTGGAACAAAGGTATTAAATGAAATTAGATAAAAGCTATTCGCTCCTAGTAGGGAGTTACAGTGAAATGGACGTATTAGCCCACCAACCCTATGCACCGAAAGCGGGTAAAGGCATTTATGCAATGACCCTTGGTGCCGATGGTAAGTTAGCTCTCAATAGTACTTCTGCAGCACTTAACCCCGCAGTATTAATCCCTCACAGTGACGGAAAAAGTATTTATGCAATACTGGAAACCATCCAAAGTAATGGCGAAATTACACGCTATACCATCGGTAAAGATGGCGCTCTAACCCCACAAGACAGCTTTTCTGCTGGGGGTAAGTCCACCTGTTACCTAGCCTTGGCACCCAATAAAGATGCTGCAATCGTTATTAATTACTGGGACGCTATCGTTGAAGTAGTCAATGTGAGCGAGTGCGGAAAGTTAGGCGAGGTGACCCAAAGTTTTAAACAGTATTACCGCCCAAAATCAGACTGGCGACAAGTAGAAAATAGGGAAGACCACTGGGTTAATCGACAAGTGGGGCCACATGCTCATTGTGCACATTTTTGGCACGACTGGGTGTTCATCCCAGACCTAGGTGAGAATGCTGTTTTCCAATACCGCTGGGATGCTCACACTAAGACACTAGCAAGAGAGACCTGGATAGAATTTGAAGCTGGCTCTGGCCCACGACATATGGTTATGCACCCTAATCTTGACATTTGCTACATTTCAAATGAATTATTCAATACCGTATGTGTGGCTAGTTTAGATAACAGTGAGCCTACATCTGTCAAACCTAGACTCGTGCCCTTTCAGTATGAATCTACCTTAGAGAATCGTGAGAATGTAAGCTATGTGTCAGAAATAAAACTGTCTCCTGACGCAAGGTTTTTATACGTTTCCAATCGTGGTGATAATTCATTAGCCATATTTAAGGTGCATGAAGACGGCAGCATAAAGCGCATTGGTATCACCCCCACTGGTGGCAATTTTCCACGCCATTTCACTATTACACCAGACGGTAAGGCCATTGTTGTGGCCAATCAAGACTCAGGACACATTAGAGTATTGGCACGCAATGTTGAAACCGGCGAACTGACTATGACAGATGAAATATTTGATATACCAGCACCCAATTACTTACGTTTTGTGAACGCTTAGAACCCATGAATAGAGCTCATTTATTTTCAGCAAACCTGGGTTTTTTGTGGACCAACCTGACGCTCCCAGAGGCCATTAGATCGGCTGCAAAAACTGGCTTTGGGGCAGTAGAATGCCACATGCCTTATGCCTATAGTGCAAGCGATATAAAAGCAGTACTAGAGGAAACAGGCTTGCCCATGATTAGCCTAAACACGCGCATCGGTGTCAATGGCATAGCAGATTTAGGTGTGGCAGCAAAACCTAGACGCGAACAAGAGGCGCGCAGCTATATTGATGAAGCCATCGCCTACGCCGTTACTATAAATTGTGCCAATATCAGTGTGGTGGCTGGCCGCACTGGCAATACAATTGAAGCTGAAAAGGTATATAGAGAAAATTTAACTTATGCATCAAAACAGGCAGCCTTAGTGGGTAAAACCATCTTTATTGAACCCCTTAATACCAACATTGCCATAGATTACCACTTAACTACCGTGGAACATAGTATGGCCACAATTGATGCCATAGGTGCTAACAACATTAAGTTAATGGTCGATTGTTTTCATACCTATACAATGCAAGGGAATTTGATGGACGTATTTAAGCGCTGCATTGATTATGTTGGCCACATCCAAGTATCATCCTACCCTAATCGAGATGAACCTATAGATGGAGAAATTGATTATCACAAGTTAATAAGTGGTGTTCAAAGATTAGGTTATAATGGGTTATTTGGCGCTGAATACACTCCAAAAGGTGATATTTACGCAGGCCTCACTTGGTTTGAGCAATGGTAAAGAAAAAATCCACGATCAGCAGACCAACACTCAAAACAGTGGCGCATTTAGGCCACTTTTAGTGGTGTTAGTTGCCACTATACAATATTGAGTAATGGACAGGGTATTAAGATGAAAGCAGATATTGGCCTTATTGGCCTTGCAGTGATGGGTGAAAACCTGGTGTTAAATATGGAGAGCAAAGGGTTTGCTGTTGCTGTGTTTAACCGCACTATGGCAACAGTCGATCGCTTTGTAGCGGGTCGAGGTGCCGACAAAAACATTATCAGCTGCCAAAGTATTGAACAGCTCTGTGCCAGCCTTACACGGCCCCGTAAAATCATGATGCTCATCAAGGCTGGCCAGCCTGTAGATGAGGTTATTGATCAACTTGTGCCCTTTCTTGATCAGGGCGATATTATTATTGATGGTGGTAACAGCAATTACCCTGACACATCACGTCGCTGTAGTTATGTTGAAAGTAAGGGTTTTTACTATATTGGTGCTGGTGTTTCTGGTGGTGAGGAAGGCGCGCTTCTTGGGCCATCTATAATGCCTGGCGGCTCTGCCGCGGCATGGCCATTAGTCAAACCCATATTTCAGAAAATTGCCGCCAAAACTGACAAGGGAGAAGTTTGCTGTGAATGGGTGGGCGCAAACGGGGCGGGCCATTTTGTTAAGATGGTTCATAACGGCATTGAGTATGGCGATATGCAGATGATCTGCGAAACCTATCAAATGATGAAGGACGGGCTTGAACTTTCTAATGATGAAATGCACCAAGTGTTTAATCAGTGGAATACAGGAGTACTTAATTCCTATTTGATCGAAATTACCAGTGACATTTTAGGCTACAAAACTGACCAAGGTGAGGCCGTAATTGATGAGATTCTTGATGCAGCTGGGCAAAAAGGCACTGGCAAATGGACTGCTGTAACTGCACTTGAATTTGGCCAGCCTTTAACACTCATTGGCGAAGCTGTATTTGCACGCTGCCTGTCTGCCTTAAAGCAAGAACGGGTAGAGGCATCTGAGCAGCTAAGTGGGCCTTCAAACGTTTATAAGGGTGACAAAGCTGCCCTTATTGAGGACTTAAAGCAGGCCCTATATGCCTCAAAAATTGTGTCTTATGCGCAGGGTTATCAGCTATTACGAGGGGCTGCTGATACCTATGGCTGGCAGCTCAATTATGGCCAAATTGCACAAATGTGGCGCGGTGGCTGTATTATTAGATCAGTGTTTTTAGATGACATTAAAGTGGCCTTCGATAGCAACCCAGAGCTGGTGAATCTAATGCTTGATCAATTTTTCAAGGATGCTCTGGAACACGCACAAGCCGCTTGGCGCCGGGTAATGGTGGCGTCGGTAGAGCTGGGTATTCCTATGCCAGCAATGGGTTCAGCGCTGACCTATTTTGATGGCTATCGCACCGCACGCCTACCAGCAAACTTACTGCAAGCGCAGCGTGATTATTTTGGCGCCCACACCTACGAAAGAACAGATCAAGCCAGAGGGAAATTTTTCCACACCAACTGGACTGGCAGGGGTGGAACGACGTCTGCCTCCACTTACCTTGTCTAAGTTTAGTTTAGTTAATTAAATTTAGGTCTAAAATACAAGACCAACAGTTGGTATGTGGTGGTCTTGTATTTTAGTGGTAGGGTTTATTATTGAGGGTATTACTGGGGCTACTCAACGCAACGAAAAACTGAAGGCCCATGTCATCTACTTACCTTAGAGTGCACACTACTAAACGAAACGATGTCTGTATGCTAGGGGTAAGCCTATGTTTGCTGAATGGGCAAAGGTTCTAGAAACTGTGATTCAAAACCCAAAGGCACTATGCCATGGGGGTTGTGCAATGGGCTTACTGAATGATAACCCCGTCGATAGATATCTAGCTCTATGGTGCTAGCAACACCAGAATGGCTGCATAAGTCCTTTAAATACTTAGACAAATGGGCATAGTCTCGCAAGGCTTTAAGATTGCACTTAAAGGCACTGAAATACCCCACATCAAACCGCACCAAGGTAGGTAATAGTCGCCAATCGGCCTCAGTAAGTTGATCCCCAAGCAGATAACGGTGGCTACTTAAACGCTGTTCTAGCTGGTCTAGGGCGGCAAATACCTTCGTTACAGATTCGTTGTATGCATTTTGGGATCGAGCAAAGCCTGTTTGATACACGCCATTGTTAAGGTTGCTATAGATATAATTATTAAGCTCATCTATTTCATTAGCCAGTTGTGCAGGGTAGAAATCCTGTGTATCACCGGTAATGTCATTAAAGGCAGTATTAAACATGCGAATTATTTCTGCAGATTTGGTACTTACAATGGTTTGCTCTTGCTTATCCCACAATACAGGTACGGTGACCCGCCCGGTATAATCGGCGGCCGCTTTACTATACAGCTGGTGCAAGGCTGTATAACCATACACGTCATCGGTAAAGCGTGATTCACTGGCATCAAACACCCAGCCATGGTCTGTGCGCAGTGGTTTTACCAGTGACAAAGACACCACAAGTTCAAGCTGCTTTAGTTGTCGGTAAATCAGGGTTCTGTGGGCCCAAGGGCAATTAATAGCAGCATACAGATGATAGCGCCCAGTCTGGGCTGTAAACCCAGCAGCGCCCGTTGGGCCAGCACTGCCATCTTTCGTCACCCAGCTGCGAAAAGCGGCGGTACCGCGCTGAAAGTGGCCGTCAGACTGCTGATACTGCTGTGTTTCATACTCAATTAGCTGAGTATCATCCAGCCACTTGCCATTGATTAATTTGCCCATGTTATGTCCCTTTCACTGAGTACTTGTTAGTGCTGATTAAAGTGCTGCACGCTTATGTGGTTGGTTAAAGTCAATCAGTGGGCCTACTGGTATGATTAAAGTTGGGTTAATGGTTTCATGGCTACCGTAATAATGCGCCTTGATATGGTCTATATGCACAGTTTGCGCAATGCCTGGCACTTGATACAGTTCTTTCAGATAACCCCACAAATTAGGGTAGTCTACAATACGGCGTAGGTTACATTTAAAATGGCCCACATAAACAGCATCAAAGCGCACTAGCGTGGTAAATAGGCGCCAGTCTGCTTCTGTGATGCGATTACCCGTAAGGTAGCGCTTATCAGCCAAGCGAGTTTCTAGGGTGTCTAAGGCATTAAAAACCTCTGCCACAGCCTCGTTATAGGCAGTTTGGGTGGTGGCAAAGCCCGCCCGGTAAACACCATTATTAATGGCTGGGTAGATATAATCGTTAAGTTCATCAATCTGGACCAGTAATTCTGGTGGGCAAAAATCACCGGCTAGTGCACCTACACCATCAAACGCAGAATTAAACATACGAATAATTTCGGGAGACTCATTGCTTACAATGGTGTTGGTTTTTTTGTCCCATAACACCGGCACCGTAACACGGCCAGTATAGTCTGCCATGGCATGGGTATAGACCTGATGCATCCTAGTAGCATTATTGATGGGGTCACCCACAACCTGGTCGCCTGGTTCAAAGGTCCAGCCTTCGTCACCCATAAAGGCGTTCACCACAGACAAAGAAATCATGTCTTCTAGGCCTTTAAGCTTGCGATAAATCAGAGTTCGGTGAGCCCAAGGACAAGCCAGTGATACATACAAATGATAGCGGTTAGCTTCTGCCTTAAAGCCATCAGTGCCAGACGGCCCGGCGCTGCCATCTGCTGTTACCCAGTTACGAAAGCTTGGCGCTTTACGTTCAAAGCGTCCGCCAGATGATTTAGTTTCATACCAGTCGGTATGCCATTGCCCGTTCACAAGTAAGCCCATAGTTAATTCCTAAAATCGGTTATGTTTAAAGTCGTCAAATGCCTGTAGCACTTGTTCTTTGGTGTTCATTACAAATGGCCCGCCTCTGGCAACACTTTCATTAATAGGCGTTGCTGCCACTAACAAAAACCTAGCGCTATGGGAGGCTGCTGTTATGGTGACCTGATCACCATCGCTTAATATACCTAGCTGTTTGGCTGGTAAAGAGCTCGCCTGGTCACCGACCAGCACACGGCCTTCGATCACATAAATAAAGGCATTGTCACCAGCCTTAATTTGTTGGGTAAACTCACCATTGGCTGCTAGAGTAACGTCCATAAAAATGGGTTTAATGTCCTCTCACTCTACTGGGCCACTAGTGCCGCTATCTGTAGTGCCTGCAACTACCCTTACTTCGCTGCCATCTTGCTGCACTTCCATAGCGATGTCTTGGGCAATAAATTCTTGGTACGCTGGCTGACACATTTTGTCTTTGGCGGGTAAATTCACCCATAGCTGAAAGCCCTTAAGCAAGCCGCTTTCTTGTTCTGGCATTTCTGAATGCACTATGCCCTTGCCTGCTGTCATCCATTGCACACCATGGGCTGCTATAACACCTTCGTTGCCCATACTGTCTTTATGACGCATGCGGCCAGCCAACATATAAGTGACTGTTTCAAAGCCCCTATGAGGGTGATCTGGAAAACCACCGATGTAGTCTTGTGGCTGGTCACTCTCAAAGGCATCTAGTAGTAAAAATGGGTCTAGCATGTTGAGCTGATTAGTACCGATAATTCGCGTCATTTTAACGCCATCACCGTCGGAGGCGGGCATGCCAGCCGTGTTATGAAGCAGCTCCCGAGGTGTTTTATGGTCTTGTTTATTGGTTGTCATAATCTGTCCTTATACTGGCTAACACTGGCATACAGTCGCTTAAAGTTGCTTATACTGGCGTAGACCTAACACGGTTATCAAGCGCATAAGTACCTGGGCCATGGGCCACTAGCAATAGAAAACCACCGGCAATGG
>MDSY01143786.1_pt1 | contig 23588 bp, 15 predicted proteins | sample 811131 | NCBI WGS metagenome assembly MDSY01 (sample SAMN05326643, study PRJNA326480) | marine metagenome | isolation source: seawater | place: Atlantic Ocean: South West | collected 2010 | reverse complement strand
GTGGCGTGAAATCAGGGAGGTTGACCTTATCGGTCAATTTCACCCTGAAATCAACGCAACTGACACAAACTCACGCCAAATTTAGGGAAGTCCTGCTTCAAGTGCTACAAACAACAGGTGCCCCCCGAGCGCATGTGCCAAGCCTTCGAGTGCGGCAAAGGCGTTTCCGTTGTGAAGGAATGGTTGCACTCGCAGCTCAAAGAGACCAATGCCTTGTGGTTCTGCAGGGCGTGCTACCACAAAGAGGTACGCTTCCCCGCTTCCCCCAACTCTCCCTCGACGTTCCGCCCCCGAACCGTTTCGACTCACCTCGCGTCGTTTAATTTTTTTATTTTTCGCAGAAGAACGAAAACGCCGCGGAGAAGGGAAGAAAGTGCACGAGTGCCGAGACCTGTCAGTGGCACACCTGCGAAGAAGGTGGCTGGAGGTGCCAAAAATGCTACTGGGAAGAAGAAGGCGAGGAGAGGCGTGCCGAGGCGAGAAAGGAGAAGAAGGAGTAAGCGTCGACCCACCACCCTGTTTTTACCCCCGCCGGCGCGCTTCCGCGAATTTCACCCGCGCCCCGCGACGGTTCGAGACGACACTCGAGACGAACTGAAACTGCATCTGATGCAGACCCTGAGAGAGACGATATAAACACAAAAGTGACGTAGCGAAACGTTTATTACCTGTAATAAAAGAAAAGCTGTTTCACAACCACCTACTCTTACTTAATCCGTCAAGTACTCGGCGAAGCGCCGTTTCTGCTAAAAAAGCTGCCTTCCAGCCTCCGACCCGTTCACGTCAACTCCACCCCCCGAAGTATCTCTTCTCGTATCGCCCTTCGCTGCCTTCCCTCCAGCACATGCCCCCACCCATTCTTCCCTCTACTTTGTTTCGGAAACATAACGAACGCCAGTGCTGTGACGAAAAGCACACCAGCTCCCCATAGAGTATTTGAACGCCGTACATCTCGATCCGAGCGCCGAAACTGAAACAGTTTTGCGTTTTTTTCATGTGTCGTCTTTATCGCGCCCCCCGGCTTGAACTTTCCAAACCCTCCACCGTGCTGCGGCGCTGCGATTTTTTCCACCCCATCGTAATCATCTGTGTACGTATCAGTGGCGTAATTCTCAGTGAAAACGACGTCGTTTGGATCGTGATCCTCCCGTCCGAAGCGCTCGCTTCGTCCACCCGCGAGCGACGGCGAGTCCACCGTCCCTTCCTTTTTCAGCGTCCCTGTTTCAGTTCCCTCAGGCACCAGCGCTGGAACCTTCAAGTACCTCTCCTCTTCGTACACCCACCCCCGAGGCGGTTCCATTATGTTTTCCGTAACGTCAAAAGCCTCCCCAAGCCACAGCCTTCGCAACGACACGTCACCCAGTTTCGGTCGCGTCTCGGTGACAAACAAAGAAACTCCCCTTTTCCATTTTTTTGTTCCGCCGACGCCGCCGCTCACGACGTCGATGGCATGCGGCGTATCGACGAAGGGTAAGTCCCACCGGGCAGTTCGAAAGCTACCCAAAACACGTGGCATACCATCGTCCCAGCGCGCCACTAACCGCGTCCCGCCTTTATTTCCTAAATTCGCCTCGCCTCGTCCCCAGCACAGCGCATAGAAACCGGACATGCCGTCCTCCTCGGAGACGAGCGTCGCGACGTGGTACACGTACCCGTGTTCCGAAAAGTCGTGTGTTTCAAGTAACGTGCCGTCCAGTTTGTGTTCCGTGACATGTCCGCGCTCGCGGTCCGCGACGAATATTCGCGAGAGTCGGGTGTGCAGCGCAATCGCGTGCGGGTTGTCAAAGCCGACGTTTTTTTTAGCGTCGTCGTTTGTTTTCGTTCCCCAGTCTGACAAAAACGACCCGTCCGCGTCGAACCTCGCAACTCTGTCGTTACAGTACCCGTCACTGACCCAGAACTCCCCGTTTTCCGCAACCGCAACACTAGTGGGCATACAAAAGCCAGTACGGTCACCTTTCTCTTCCTTTGAATCACTCCCACCGGAGGACATCACCGCCGGGTGCCTCACCGGTTTCATTTCTGTTCCAAAAGTCGCCTTGCGCTTCCCAGTACGCGCGTCGTACCGAATCACGACGTGCACGCCCACGTCCGTGACCCAGATATCACCATCCGGCCCGAGGGTCAAGCCGTGCGGCATGTAGTGCTCGCCAGCGCCGAACTGCGTGACAATCAACCCGGTGGTCAAGCACAAACGAACAATCGTGTTTTCGGCAATCGGATCCGAGTCAGTTATTTTGAAATCGCCGTCGAACGATTTACCGTTCCAAATCCGGGTACCGCGGTGAAACACCCAGACATGTCTCCCATCCGGTTCAAACGCCACGCCGCTGACTTGACCGAGAGAAGGGTGCCACTGCTGCGGTTGGTCGTTTGGGTTTACTGACGTAGCAGTAGTACTAGTCTCAATCTGCGTCGTCGGCGGAGGCACGACGAACGCGCCCGTATTTTTCGCCTCGACTTTCGTCTGTTTCGCCTCGTTCGTTTCGAGATCGAATTTCGAGCGCCCGCCCCCGCCCGTGGCCGAGCCCGTACACGACGCGTACGCCGACTCCTCCGCGTGTATCATCAAGTACAGGTTACACATCTCATCGCCGTGTCCCCACCCCGCGCGTGTTGGCGCGGTGCGGTCGGTGGTGTCAAACACGCACGTCACGCGCAACTGGTCGCCTGGCAAAATCGTAAAAAAATCACCGTCGTCCACCACTTCAAACAGCTGCGGCAGTTGCGGATCACGCGCTGCGAGGCGAATGGGGGTCACGGAAGGTTGTTTTTCAAACCCCGCACCCACCACGGCTTTCTCCAGGAAGACTCGCGTACCCAGCGCGTGCGTGTGTACTCGAAACGCAAACGCGGTTAACGGCGCGGAGGAGACGTACGAACACACGGTGTGCACTTGCACTTCTTTTTGCCCGGGGGGTAACACGAACCCTTGCGCGTACGCCAGTACGGACATTTTCCTTAGCGGTACCCCGGGTTGCAAGTGCACCACGATCCCACTTTCTTTGTCCGGGTCGTCAGGAGCCTGTGGGTCTAAATAATGCACTTCCAGCACCAACGTTTTGAACCCTTTCTCGCCGCCGACTTGAAATCCAATGCCGCTCGGCAAAAGCAAATCAGGCGCGTCTTTGCCCCAGCCGAATATGAACGGCTCGGGGTCGTTCCCAGCGCACACTGCACCTCGAGGTTGGCCACCGCCTGACGCGCTGAACATGCCTCCCTCTCGCGTCTGCAGCGTCGGCGCGGCGTCGCCGGAACACCCGAACAAAAGCATGTGGTGAACAACCTTCGCTGAGGCTTTGGGCTCGAAGCGGGTGATGTAGTGGTCACCGGGGGGCAGTGAAGCGGAGGTATACGTGTACGTATCAGCCTTCGTCGCGACCGCGTCTTTCGTGGCGAGGGATATGGACACGACATCACCGTCCGTGGTATCCACGTCGTTCGCGGCCGACGTGACAGGCACGACAACGGACACGAGCGCTAAAAACGCGAACATCAACACGCATCGACGGGAGAGACGCGAACGACGCGAGCGTGTCCCCTCAACGCGCGCCTCAAACGACGTGACCCTCCGAACACTAACCATCGTGAACCACGCCGACGCCCGCCCACTAAACCTACGCCGCCGCGCGCACGTGCGCCCACACAGTGGCCTAGGAGGGAACGAAGCGTTCGACTCGAGACAAGTGGGTTTTTTAAGTTCATTTTAGAGATTAATCATCTGCAAAGCTATAGCTAGTCTACTCGTTTATTGATCCCTTCTCGGCCACGGCACTTCACGCAGCCTATCTCCCAGCTCCACGTACGGCCATTCCCGCGCCTCCTTGGTCATCGCCGCGCGGCCGCTGCTGCTGGGCAACACCCATACCTCCGTCGCGCCCGGGCCGCGTCGCAGAAACGGCCAGTTCGGCGGAAGCGAATCGGGGTCCTGCAAACCGGTTTGCACTTTTTTGGGAACCGAGTCGAACAGCTGGCCATACTGCCGCTTCCCCGCGAACGCCACGACCGTAGGGCCAAACCCTTTTTCAGCGGACATCACAGAGGCTTCCAAGGTAAATGCCCTGTCATTTTGGATACTGGTACTCGCTTTTGATTCGTTTTGCGAGTCTCGCGACGATGACGTGCCCTCTTCTTCGCAAATAGCAACTCGGCACAAGTGTCCGCGCATCCGCGCATACAGGTCTTCCCGCCACCCAAGCATTACGGCTCGGCCGTACTTGGACGCGTCGTTTCCCGGTACCGTTCCAGCATCCGTGAACCCTATGCCCAGGTTTTCTTGTAGTCGAGGACAATCCTCCGCGGTCCAGTCACTTGGGATTATTTCGCCGCGAACGAGAAGCTTCCAAAAGTTGTTGCTCGGGTTGCTATAGCTCCACCCCGAGTCCCATGAATGGTCACTCGGGTTGTGGCCGCACACCAGGAGACGTAACGGGCGCTCGCGGGTGTGCGTACACGTCGCACGCGCGGCCTCACAAGCTGCACACACCGGGGCGTACCGCTCACGCCATCTTGCAGGCGCGGGGGCGACGAAAGCATCTCGGCGTATTTCGTCCCCGAGATCCTCGACTTTCGTCCCAGCCGCAGCAACCACCAAAGCAGCGCGCTTCGGACTAGGCGTGGCCGGTGATTCCGACGGACGCTTCCCCGGAGAATTACCCGTGAACCTGAAGCTCTCGAACGAGAGCATAGTGGCTCGGGGGGCAGGCGCTGGCCGCTGTGATGGACGAAAGGAAGTCGACGTGGATTTACATATTTTACACAGCCAAGCAGTCGCTAAAAACGCTCGCGAAGTTTCACGCTCACTTCGTTCCCAGCCCCCATTTACGTTCCTCGCCTGGCCCGGCCACGTTCTTTTGCCTGCAAAGGCTGCACCGATTATCCGCATACTTGTGGCGGTTCCTGTCGGTGGTCTCCCCGCGGCACGGTGCGCAAAACTCGTGGCCGCAAACCTGGAGCTTGTACAGCGGCTTGGTCTCCATACAAATCGGGCACTCTCCATCTCCGGAGGCCGACATCGGACCCATCTGTTCTTCTGCGGTGACTGCGCAGTTTGCGCTGCACGTTCCGAAATGGATGCTGAAGCACCATTTAGGCCCAGGTCCGCCGCAAGGTGCACAGAATTCCATGGTGCAAGTCCCGCACCCACTGGTTGGACAGTTCGCGTATCCAACCCCGAGGACGTCGTGCTCTCGATGGCCGCACACGCACGTTTCGTGCTCGACCTCATCGTCGTCCTCTTCCGGGTCAGAGGCTGGGATGACATCATAACATTCGCAATAACACTGCTTAAAGCAGTACCCAAAGCAGGGGTGCTTCAAGCACTCTTCGGGAACCTGCGACATGTTGGGCGTGAGCTTTGCGCGGGGAGTTGTGGGGTGCCAACATTTTTTAAAACGTTTTTCTTGACACTTGTGAGTGTCTCGTGCATTTGAGCAACTATCGTTTCATGACTAAACTACTATCTATTCGCCCCTCACGCCTTCCCCTCCCCTGCCCCCACCGCCGCCCTCGCCGCGGCCGCGGCCATGTGCTGCTGCGCCCTGTACACCCCGTCCGAGACCCTTAGGGCGTGATTCTTCCGCGACAGCCTCCGCGCGGTTTCGTACAGCTTCGAATCCAGGGTGTTTGTCTTTTCAAACTTGGCGCGCAGCTTTTCCATCTCGGCGTCGTCGATCCCGAGCTCGGCGTAGTCGATCATGTGCACGTGCTGCAGCGGCGCGCCCGCGGAGGTGGGCTTGTCTGTTGAAGTCTCCAAAGCCCCCGCCAGTTTCAAGCTGTCCTCCGTGGCCATGGCGGCAGCCGCGGCGCGCTCGGCGCGTCGCGCTTTTTCGCGCTCTTCGCCATTTTTTTTCACAAGCGCGCCGCCCGGATCCATCTTCCGCGACGCCCCGAGCATGCCCGCAGACGCCACGGCGCTGGCGAACCCTTCTCCCACGTCAGCACCGCTTTCCGAAACCCCTTCAGTCTGTTTACCCACCGACTGACTCACCGTACTCGTCTCGTCGAAGGTATTTTCCACGTTGAAAAACGAAAGAAACGCGTTCTTCTGCAGTTCCAAATCCTCAATCGTCGCTACTAAATCGAAGTCGTCTGTTAGGATTTTTGTAGCCGTTTTCAAAACGTCTTCCTTCACCTCAGGCTTGTCCCTGATATCCGCCGGCACTCGTGAGTTGACTCTCTGCGAGTTCAACAGCAGAAACCGCAGCTGTTCGTCCCCTGCGTAGTTGCCGCTGCCCACGCCGGTGATTCTTTTGAACACGTCGTCGCTGATATCGCGCTCAATTGGTTCCCGAAACGTCACACTTGACATGAACTCGCACCCCAACTCCTCAGCTCTCGCTCGCAACCTCTGTAACCGTTTCTCCATGCCCAGCATCCCGAACCGCCCCCAGTGGTGCGCGATTAAATGCTTCCCGGGTTTCAGGGATTGCGGGACTATGAATTTTTCCCAGTGCTCCGCGCTCGATTGGTGCTCCCAGAAGTACAGCGTTTTGTTTTCTTTAGGGACGTGAATCGTGGATTCGTATCTCAATAATTCAACCTCGGGAAGGTGGCCGAAGTATCGAACCAAACTCCCGCCGCCGGTTTTGGGGATGTGGTAATAGTAACCGATCTTACACTCGGCGTCGCGCAGTTTCGGCGACTTTTCATCGTGGTGATTGAAATCAATCACGGCTCCATCTCCATCGGGGGTCTCCTTGCCCTTACCCAGCACACCGGCTCCTACCACTGCTGTAGACGCCTGGTCCCCTAGGTTCGGGAACCCGTGGCTTAGGATTCGGCCGGTCCCTACGAGTCCCATACCGTCACCCCTCGCCACCGCCACGACCGCGCCGACAATGAGCGCAGTCACGACGGTGGCGACCACGGACAGCGATCGGGACCGCGACCCGACCCTCGATCGGTCATCAACATCCGTACCCAGCAAAGGCGCGCGCTGCGCGTCGCCACAGGGCGCGGGGAGATGCGTGGCCATCACACCGGGTGGGGTATCGTCCCTATGTGCCAGCACACGCGTCCCGTAATGAAGGTGTTACTCTCCACAGCGGTTCTGTTACTTCGGACGGAGGAATTTCGCAAGCGACTGAATACATGCGAATTTCCGTAAACATAAGACTGTTTGCATGTGCATACATCCACCTTTTGGTGAACGATATGTGACTGTTTGCTCATACAATTTCTGTCAGCTCGCCGCGTTATCCAAAGCGCTCTCATTTCATCTCGACTCGCTTTTCAGGTGGACACGTCAAGCTTGCCCGCCATTCTGTCGGACTCATACGTCAACACACACGACCGTTACTATGTCTGCCATGACCACCATGTCCGCGGCCTTCTGCGTGAAGGCCCCCGTCGCCTCCAAGGCTTCCGCCAAGGTACGTGTGGTCGCATGACTTGCTACGTTCTGGATGCCGCGCGCATCAAGCCGGCTACTTTTTCTCATCGCAAGGGGCGGCGAAATGCCGACTACCTGTTCCGTCGCTAACCCCCCATCTCCAACTCAATTAATACAGGTTGCGTACGGTGCCCCCGTCAAGGCGTTCAAGGCTTCCGCCTTCTCCGTCAAGTCCGCCAAGCGCACCGGCGTCGTCGCCATGTCCGCCGCGACCGACGACATCATCGAGAAGATGAAGACGCTCACGGTACGTGCAATCCCGTTACTTTTTCTTGGGGTTTTGGTTTCGAGGCGGTCCGGGTGTGGGCGTACACGACACGCGCGACATGTTTATCTTGCGTTTGATTAGGTGCACTGAACCATGCGGTGGTGATGCGAAACGCTGTGTCTCGTGTGTGTGTGTCGAGCCGGGAGAGGCACCGCCTCGGAGCGCGCTCCACGACCAATCGACGTCCGCAATCGACAGAAACCCCAACCCTGAAACCCTCAAGCCAAGTCGGTTTTTATCCATTTCGCGAATGAGACGCGACGGAAACATATAGACTGACCTCTCTCTCCCTCCCCACTCCAAACCCACAGCTCCTCGAGGCTTCCGAGCTCGTTTCCCAGATCGAAGAGGTGTTCGGCGTTGACGCGTCCGCCCCTGCCGGTGGCATGGTGATGGCGGCGGGCGGCGCCGCGGGCGGCGCCGAGGAAGCGGCTGAAAAGACTGAGTTTGACCTCGTCATCACCGACGTCGACTCCTCCAAGCGCATCGCCATTATCAAGGTTGTCCGCTCCCTCACTTCCCTCGGCCTGAAGGAAGCCAAGGACGCCGTGACCAACCTCCCCTTCACCATCCTCGAAGGCAAAACAAAAGCCGAGTGCGAAGAAGCAACCAAGACTTTGGAAGAGGGCGGCGCCAAGTGCGAGATGAAGTAATGCCTGCGTGGATTCCAGGGGAAGGATGGAGACAGTTGGGGCGTCATCCGTCTCGTTGAAGGAGTGGGGGGAGGCCCATTAGTCTCTTGTAAAGGCGCTCCGACGCGGTTCATCTAAATATGCTTTTTTTCACTAAAACGCTAAACGTGCCTCAATCAATCCGGCTATCCTCGTTCCACCTACTCGTCATCCATCTCCTCCGCCAGCTCGTACCGCAGCTCTTCCAAGGCGTCGTTTATCCCCCGCACCGCGTCTTCCAACTGTTGCGTGGCTTCAGAAACGGCGCCCTCGAAATCCGCCTGCGTTGGTTCGTTTGCGAGCTGCGCTTCCTGACACGAACACATCGTCGCCGCGTCGGGGTGCTCATCACATTTCTTTCTAAAGTTCCCATTGGCAAACGACGGGCGCGTGACGCTCGGAACGGGCTCCGCCGCGGACGCGAACCCAGCTTCTCTAAGCTCTAATTCTGCCATAGCTGATGCATCGATGTATCCAGTCCCTGTCCCATCCTGTTGCCAGCTCCATCTGTTTTCTTGTTTTCGTTTCTTGAGCACTTGCAGCGTGCACGTCATGTTCAGCTTTGTTTTCTCGCCGAGCTGCGCGACTCGGATTGACGCCGCCGGTTGTTCTTTTCCTATTTTTAGCAATTGTTCTTCCAACGCTATGGCAGTCAGGGAGCAGGCGGACATTTTGCTGGTGATTTCTGTGCACAGCTGTGCGTACTTTCCTCGATCCATCGACCCGTCTAGGTGTTTCTGGAAGCCGTCTTTGAACTCTCCGTACAATGCCGCGCGTTTCTCTTGGACGGCGAAAAACTGTTTGAGCAGCTCGAACGGCGTGCCGTGAACCTCAGGGAGAGGAGGCCTTTGGCGAGCTGACTGGAGCTGCTCGTCCGGGTTGCTGTGAGATGTCCCAAGTGAGGGTGGAGACGGAAAATAATGATGGGAACAAAGGTCAGAAGAATCTCCGGTCGAGCCGGTTGAGTACGAGTCTTGAGATCTCAACAGGAGAAAAGACATCTGCGAGATCCGGGGATCATCTCCAGTCGAGGGGACAGCATTCATGGGCCATCCGAGAAGAAATGAATGGTACTCTAGACGTACGCAGGGACTATGACCCACTCGTCCGCATCGCGTGACGTGGTTTCAGGCGCAGTCATGGCCCGGTACCGACGGTGCTGAGTTGACTGAAGTCGAGTTGCGAGTTGTCAACAGATCTGTTGTCAACTGAAAAAGCGTATTTTTATTAATGCAAGCCTCAGTGCGGTGTGCACTCGCGGCGATGGCGGATGCGCTCTCCGATGGACTCGCGGAGCTCACCCCTGAGGAGCGGGCTGAGCTGCCTGACTTCACCCCAAACATCTACAAAGTCGTAAGGGCGTTGCGCAAAGACGACCACGGGCCGTACAACTGTCTCGCGAGCATCGTGCACGACACCCATTTCGTGAAACGCGTCGTGTTTGAGTACAGCTTGCCCGCGTTCGCCAACCTGCGGTGCGGACTGTGGTACGCGGGGAAAGGTCACGGTTTGCGTACGGAGGATGGAGCGGATCTTGTGTCTAGCGTAGCTGATACTCAACGCGATGTCAATGACCTGCGGTGTCCAATCAACGGCACGTGTTACTTCAAATCCACGGATGGGCACTGTAACAACTGGAGTTTCTCGGCCACGCGACTCAACATGCACGTCGCGGAATGTGCTGCTAGAGCAGGCGGATGTCTTATCATAGACGCCACGCGAAGCACCACGAAGCGGTTCCCGGATTCGCTTTCCAAAACCATTCCCATCTGGGCAGCGGTCGTGAACCGATGCATATACTCTATGAGTGACGGCGATACCGAAAGCAACGACAAAAACACAATCGACTCCGCTTGGCGCTGCGGTCCGTTTTTACCCCCCTGGGTTAGTGATACTGAACGGGAAAGCATAAAAAAGTTAATGTCAACGTTCGAACAACGACTAGAAACCGTTAATCCTGATTTAAATCGACTAAAGCAATCCCTACTCGCTCCGCTTCGGTGCGTGTGGGTATCGCGCGATACGCTTGACAAGGGGATGTTGCCCTTTTTATTACCCGATTTATCGCCCTCCGAACGCATGAAAGCACTCGGGTTCACCCCGGTAATTCTGGTATCAGCCTCATCCACCATGCAGTGGCACGGCGAACGGCGCGTAACACTTGACGGGGACTCGTTCGCGTACGTGCCAGGCGCGGGGGATGACGAAGAGAGCTGGGCCAACGGGTTGACGGCGGACGCGTTTTGGCGGCGGCGCTTGGAAATCATGAAATCTCCGGGGGAGTGTCAACGTTTGTTGGATGCCGTCGTACAGGAGGAGTCGGCGGGGGGTCAGGGGGATAAGGAAGGACTGTCTACACTTTCTGTACTGTCTAGAGTGTCTACTCATACAGAATCGGAGACTGCTGCTCATACGAATGATAAGGTACCTGTATGGCAAGTCGCGGGTTCGTCCGACGCGAGAAGAGCGGCGGACGGGTGTCTGTCGCTCGAAGCGCGCGCAGCGGCGGCCGCCTCTACGGGGGTACCGCTGGGTGCCGTGCAGTACGGCGCAACGCGAACTCTGGGCGGCGACAGTCAGCTAAAAGGCCTAGCACTAGGGAGCGTTAAATCCCTGTCACTGAATGAAACCTGGGAAAGCCACAGGGCGGTGCTTTACGTAGGAGATCATCGCGCGGCGTTTCCAGAATCGTTTTTTGACACCGCAAGTGATGACACGAAAGAAATTTCATTTCCCGCACCGTTTCTTCACGTCCCAATGCGCTCGGTGAAGGTTGCGAGAAACGACGTTGCGGACGGCTTGAAGGTGGCTTTGCAGTTCATAGATGATCACAGTCTTGATAATTCTTCAGAAAATGATTTGCTCATCGTGTGTAACGACGGCGCCGATCACTGCGTCGGGGTGGTGGTTGCGTTTTTGACGCGAGTAACGGGCTCCAAGCTGGTGACGAAAGATTGCGTTCGCCGGAACTTAGCCGTGGTCTCGGCGCAAAACCCAGAGGCGTCTCCATCTCGGGGGACGCTGAAACAGGTGTTTAACTTCCTGCTGCAGGTGCAGAGGGAAGCGAGGGGGTGAGGGTAGAGTTATAGCTTGTCAAGACTAATAGCGTATAGACGAGAATACTTGTTTCCTTTAAGAAAATACACTCTCACCCAAGTTTTACAGATCAATTGCGTTAAACTCATTCTATCGTACTGGCGTAGGCAGTTGCCGGTGGCGCGCTTCGCACCGGTTGGTTCGATGGCGGCGTTGAATTGCGGCGAGTTCTGCTGCGTGGCGAAACAGTTCGATCAGCCGTTTCTACGGCTTGGGAAGGATCCAAACGTTGTCGGCGATACGGCGTCGCCGGTGGAGAAGGCCGAGTTAGTTGATGGCGAGCGGCGGTCGTCCGCTTCGGAGGGCCGTACCGGCGATGTCGCAGTGACAACCACGTCCACACCAGGTCCCGATGCGATGGAAATCAATCTTACTCCGACAGCAGACACAACCTCGTCATCTGGCACCGACGATTCCGACGAAACTGAGTCGGAGGAAGCCGCGACGAGAGTAAGGCTGGATGAGATCTTAAACGCGATAGCGTCGACATCCTTTGGCGACGGCGAAGGAAATAGCGATGAGATGGACGTAGATAGCGATGCTAGGGGCAATACCTCCAGCGGTGACACGGGTACGATACATATACACACAAAATTCCCGCTGCAACAGCTGGCACATTTATCGCACCGCCGCGAGCGGCATTGCCGCGTGATGCTGCAACACGCGAGCGCTGAAAAAATAATACAAGCCGCGTCCAGCGCGCTCGCGGCGAGTTCCGAGGGTAGTTGCAAGGACGACCAGGGCAAATACTCACACGACTTCAACCTCGCGTGTCTTCTATTGCACAACCTTTCAATCGCCGCGTCCGTGAAGGAACCGCGAGATGACGATGACAGGAACCTTGATGAGAACAAGGAGAAGTACAGAAACGAGCGGTTGGAGCGAGACGGGTATTCGAGAAAAATGCTCTCCGTCGTTAACCACGAAACGTGGGAAGGCTCGGTGCGCGACGTGTTCGCCGCGATCAAAAGGTTAGCGGATTTGGAGCTGGAAAGAAATCTGCACACCTCTGACAAGAAGGAAGATGTCTTGTGCGTACCCGTACAAGGTGAGAATGATGTGCAGTCATCTGATATGACTACTTCTGATCCTGAAAAAGAACACGCCGAGTTGTGTCGCGGGTCCCTTGGCACGGCGACTGGTTGTCTGTTAGCTTTGCTCGAGCCTGATAGCGCGCGGCCTAATTTTTTAGCGATGGACGACGGTGAGTTCATCGTTGATCTTTTCAAAACCATGACTTCGATTCTGCCGAAGCGGCACGGGGACGCATCGTTGGACGCGGTTGGGGTGATCCACCGAATTTTGTGGCTACGACCGGACGCGACGACCGCGGAACGAACGCGGATCACGAAGGCGCTTATGCGCATGGAGACTAGTTACGAGTCATCTGGTGGTATGGGTGCCCGAATCACAGATACGTCGGTTCCTACGACATCAACGACACCTATGATATCAACCTCCCAACAACAATCACCCCACGACGAGCAAACCGACCTGGACGATTTGTGGGACTGGAACGCGAGCGACGGGTATTGCGTAAACAAAAAAGAAAACGAAAAGTTTCACCCATTTCGGTGGCACCCGGAGTTTGATAGGCGGGTTTTGAAAGTTGAGTATGAAATGCAGGCTGAGTCGGTCAGTTTGAACGGCTTGATCGCCGGTTTGAGGACGCACCTGCCCCCGCCCGGCCAGTGCGGCGCGGGCAACGGCGCGGCAGGCGGCTCCGTGGTGTGCACGCAGGCGGTGCACGTGCTGCGAGCGCTGTTCGAGGACCTGGGTGTTTTGGACGCGCAGTTCAAGTTTTCCAAAACAGTGTTTCCGGATGTGTACACTGGGCACACGCTTTGGCGACAACTTCGCACAACGCAACTGCAAGAACTGTGTATGCAACTGGCGTGCGTGATTGAAACCCTGGGGCACCCGCCGCCGCGGAACGAAAAGAAGGAAGAGACGCAGGAAGGGGAAGGGAAAAGCTCTTCAGAAAAACCTGACTCAGAAAAATCCAAGGACTCGAAAGACTCTGAAAAAGACGGAAAACCTGACCTCTCTCCGTTCAGCGGCCTTTGGCGCGGCTTCAAGCTCACGGTTCCCAAGGAGGGCCAGTGCGACGGTGCGGTCGGAGCGGGTATGGCGTGTCTCAACGCGATTCTTCATCACGACGTGTTGAGTTCCGTGCTCGTAGAACACCCCGAGTTTGACCGAATCGCAAACTCGATCACGCGCGCGATGGCCTCGAGGTGCTCCTGCGCCTGGGCCACGTTCTCTACGATGTTCCGGCTAGCGGGTGCTAACGGTGGGGTTGCGGCGAAGCGGCTGTTGACTATGTCTTCTGGAGCAAGCCTATTGAAGGCGCTGGAACACGCTACGTGTAACAGGTGGCCCGCGGTTAAGCTATCGGAAATGCCGCCGGCCACGTTCCTGCCGCTCGCGCCTGACGGCGGCAAAGATTTAGGACCGGTGCCTCAAAAAAAGAAACTGCGCAAAAAGCGACGGCGGGAACGGTGGCGAGAAAAGAGCCCGAAGGAGCTTTGGAAGGAAGCGATGAAGGAGCGGAAGGAGCGGAAGGAGAAGAAGAGGGAGATGGATCGGGGAAAGGAGGATCAGACAACAGAAACTACCAATGACAAAAATGAGACACTCGACCTCAACTCCGACTCCTCCGACTCTGACGATTCCGATTCCGAGGATGACCCTTTTCGTTCTGGCACGAACCGTTTGCTGTTGCGCACGACGGCGGCTGCGACGCTCGCGTCTTTCGCGTACACACAAAGGGCGTGGGACGAGCATGATGTGGGAAAGAAGTTGAGCGAGTACGACCAGGAATCAAACCTGGACGCGATTGACGTTGACGATTCCAACACGAACTGGCTGCCTAAAAACTACACCACGCAGTTGGGGTTCCACTCGTACCCGCCCATGGTGCAAGCGCTGGAGCTGTGGTACGAATCGCGTGGGGGGGATGCGGGGGGGTACCCGAGTAGGCAGGATCTAATACAAGCTCGTGAAGGCGTTCAGAAGGCGTTCGCTGTTCATAGACAGATGACTGGAAACTCCGTCGTAAACTCCGACGGATACGAAACCGACGCGGAAACCCCCGAGCAGTACGTACTTAAAGCTCCAATCGAAACATGGTGGACCATGCGTTGGCGGGAGAGCCTGTGGAAAAAGCAGAACGATGACGCTATGGAAGACAAGAAAGACTCGGAGATGAACAAAGACTCGGAGACGAATTCAAAAAACGACACCGACGAAGACTACTCGGAATCCATTTTCTCCACTCCCTTCGCGTTGGATCCGGCAGTGCTGCTAAATACGAGCTGGCCCAGGCATTTAATCCGAACAAATCAAACCAAGAAAGGCCCGCTGCCTGGTGGTGTGGACCCTGAGGGTATTTTAGGCACCGTGCCGCTGCTTGATGACATTTTAGAGTTGCTTTCAAAGGCGAACAGCGGATGGGACCCCGATACGGGCGTCGCCGTGGAAGCCATCGAGACCCTGTCGTCGGACGACAAAGCGCGGTGGTTGCTGTTACCGGAGACAGAAAAAGTGCTGGTGTGCCTCGCGCAAAGGATCAAAGAAACAGCAGCGCTGACACAGGAAGCCAATTCGAACGGGGGAACGCTTGCGGTGAAGGAAGAGGATCTTGATGCGAAGCAGGAGGAGACAAAGGGAAAGAACCGTTCAGTCGCGGAGATCGAACACGATTTGGATAAACAGTTCCAGATGTCACTGGAAGCGGCGAACGCGGTGGCGAGAAGATCTGGTGCGTCGGTCGAAGAGGTTGACGCGGTGATGGCCGCGTTTGGCGATGCGGATGCAGCGGCGATTGCAAAGGTGAGCAAAGGCGAGGAAAAAGCTCACGCGTCGAATTCAAAACTGAAACCTAAAAAGAAACCTAAAAAGAAAAAGGCCACCACTTCTGCTGATTTGTGCGCTAGGAACGCTTTACTAGTCCACACCCTGTACAGCGTAACGAAAGAGAGCGAGAAGGAAAACGAGGGAAGCGCGTGGTCGGTGCTGATTGACTGTTCGGATACCTTGCTCACCGCGCTGCACTCGATATTGACGCAAGCCAGAGAAGGAGGGGTGGAGACGACGAAAAAAGAAACTGAGACTGAAGATGATACCAGTAAGGCTGTTAAGAACCAAAACACCGCTGCAACCCGCGAGACCGTGATCGAGCTATGCAGAAACGTGATCATCGTCCTCGCGGAGATGACAGACCCGGCGAACTCGCGGCGCGACCCCGAAAGCGGATCCTTGTGGGCCACGAACGTGGTGAAGTCAAAACCGTGGCTGTTACACGAGCTCGTGATGATTATGCGCGGCGATTCGGGTCAGGGGTTGGAGGAGACTAACCGCTCTGTAGAAGGCAAAGCTTCTGTTTCGAAAAATCTCGTGTCGCCTGAGTTTGACGGTGGAGCATTCACCATATCTGTGGAAGCATCAAAGCCAACGCTGGCAGTGTTCGGAGGGTACCCGAAGACTTCTGAGGATCAAACCAACACTGAACCTTCCACTTCCAAACCAAATTCCTCCCAAGCCTACCTGGGGCCTCTGGCTAAGGATTGCGCGCACATCGCCGCGGCGGCGGTGTTTGGGTTGCTTTCCTGGGACAAAGCCATGAGCGCGTTTCTCCGTTCGGAAGACTCCAGGGGTGGGAAGCCGGCGGTGCGGGACTTGATATCACGGGCGTTGGCGCTGCTAGCGGACGCAGTGCCGAGGAAAGTGGAGACAGGTAAAACAAAAACTCAACACTCCATGGACATCGACGGAACGGGCGAATTGGATGACCCTACGGAACAGGTACTCAGCGCGACTCATTCGAAGAACTGTAACACGGTTGAAATGTTTGACTCTGAATCTACGGGCGGGCTGTGCGGCGTTGAGGCGGCTGGTTTGTTAGCCAGGATGGCGGCGGATGACGAAGGCCGCGCGGCGCTTATTAAGCACGCCCCAGGCATCGTCGGTTACTTATTGCCTTGTTTGGATAAGAAGTTAGGACAAACCGCGGCGTTCGCGGTGAGGGCGCTTTCGGGGATTGCGCGTGGTGAAACTGATGTATCTGCGAATCGTTCCATGACCGTGCTGGAGCGGTACCACTCGCCTGAAAAAGTGATCTCTGCGCTGGTGGGCATGCTTGGCGATGAAAAATCAAATTCTCATGGAAATACCAATACCCGCGACGACCCCAGTCTCGACGCGCACGTTCTTTCCGAAGCCGTGGTGTGCGTCGCTACCTTGGCGCAATCGAAGCAGTGGAGGTGGAGGATGCTGGACGTGTTGACAACGTCGCGGGATGAGGATCTTGATGTGGCTCGAAAAGGATACGAAACTACAGCCGGTTCGCAATTACCCTCGCGACTCGTCACTTGCCTCGCGAAGTTGCTCGGCGACGGTTCGCGCCCCGAAATCGTGTTCAACGTGTTGTACTGCGTTAACTGTTTGATCGGGGAACCGCCTCAAAGTTGGGGGCGTGGGCGGGACAAAACGAGGGAAGAGGACCACGTGGGACGGAGGGCGTTCGTAACGGCTGCGAGTAACGCTCAAGGCACCCCGATTGAACAGCAGTTAGCACAGATCCTGGCCGACGGCGGCGATAAGGATGGCAACGGGAAGAAGGACGCGTCAGGTAGAAACGCAATGGATACCGATCAAAGTGATGGAGGCACTCCTATCGATGACCTTATCGATGGGCAACTCAACGACCAAGACGACGCATCAACCCGCACCGCCCCTGATTGCCGCTTGAACTGTACCCTGGTGGTTGCGAACTTAGCAGGCGACGTTTGCGGGCGGCGGCGGCTTTTGGAAATCGGAAATTTAGATTTGCTGAACGCGCTGTCCCAAACATTAACCACCGCTGAGCCGGAGCGACAAATGCTCGCCGCGTATGCGATTGGTGAGTTGGCTAGGCCGTTGCCTGGAGTGGTGCGCCGATGGATAGGAAACGATGCCGCGACAGCTACATCAAAGGGCATCGAGGACAGGGACGAGGTTATCGATCTGGGATCTGTGAAAAATGTGCAATTGCGCCGATCGTTCACGAAACACCTTCCCATGATGGACACGCCCGATTTCGACCCGTTCGAAAACGGGGGTGATCCGCTCGGGATGTTCACGCAACAAAGGCAACAGCTGTTCGACACCATGCGGTTGGTTTCCAGGAACGCGCGGTTGGGAGCGGAAACCGTGTTGGTATCTGGCGAAGCGAACATCGAGCGGTGGATTGAAAACGGAGACGAGGAGGATGAACAAAAACAATCCTCCTCGGATCCACAGAAGCATTCCCTCAACAATCACTCCTCTTATGCTCGCGATTACGCCGCATCACAAGTTCTTAGAAATTTACCATTAAATATCAAGCGCAAGTGGCTCCTTGAGATGTTACGGTGGGAGTTGGGGCCGGTCAGTCCTGGCGTACCTGTGCCGGGGTTGATGGGTGTCTCGTTGACGGTTGACCGATCAAAACCGTTACAAGACCTGTGCAAGCACTGCGACTTCCCTAATTTACCCCCGCCGCCGGGTATGCAGCACGACGATACCGATGAGGAGAGTGACCTGGAATCCGATGACGATCATACGCACGACGAAAATGGCATCCCGAACATGCCAGGTGGCGCATTTCTGTTACCACCGAGAGGCGGCGTTTCCGTCAAGTTCAAAAACGAGCACGGCGAAGGCGCCGCGCTAAGACGCGAGTGGTTCACGACAGTCGCGGAGAACGCGAGCGACTATGTTCACGGTCTATTCACGAGTTACGACCAGGGGGTGACGTTGCACCCGTACATGTGTTCTGGATCCATAAACCCTAAAACGCACTTGAAGTACTTTGCTGCTTTAGGAAAGGTCGCCGCCGTCGCGTGTTACCACGGCGAGACGTTTCCAATCCGATTGAGCGACACGTTTCTGGACCGAGTTTTGGGGCGGCCGTTTGGGGTGGAGGATTTGAAAGGGTTGGACCCTACTTTATTCGGGAACAAGGTGCAGTACATACTGGATGCTGTGGAGAAGGGGAGTGCTGAGGGAGACACTTCCACGTTGTCTGCTTTACTCAGCAGCCTTGATCTAACCTGGTCAGACGTCGCGGACCCGTGTGGCGTGTACCGCTACGGCGAGGAAGTACAATTTACGTTACCCCGAGAAAAGAGCGATACCAAAAGCAAGCCTGTTAACTCCCAAAACGTCCGGCAGTACCTCAGGGCTTTCGTAGCACACCGGTGTTACGCCTCTGTGTCCCACCAAACCGCCGCGTTCGCCGCGGGTTTTGGTAGCGTAGTACCCCCGGCGTTGCGCACGCGCTGTATGGGTATTTTAACCGGCGCCGATTTAAGTTCGCTAATCGCGGGCGAACCCGGCGAAGTCGACGTGGAGGACTGGAAACAAAACACCGCTTATTCCGAGCTACACCTAGCGTTTGGATTCAGCACGCAGTGTTTCTGGCATTGCTTGCGTGAGTTGCTAACCCCCCAAGAACTTGTGGGGGTGCTACAGTTCGCAACAGGGTTGACCTCGGCCCCGGCGGGCGGGTTCAAGAACTTGGTCGGGTACGCTGGTGATAGTGCTCCTTTCACCATAGCTGAACTGACCCCTGACAAGCGGGACAAACCCAACTCCTTACCTATGGCGCACGCGTGCTTCAACACGATCCGGTTGCCCCGGTTGTTTTCGCACGACTTTTTGAGTGTGGAGACCGGGGCGGAGGAGATGGCACGGCGCCTGCGCATCGCGGTCTCAAACGGCACGAGAGGGTTCGACTCGTTTTAGGGATCTTTAATAGATTGATAGGATTGATATAGGATGTATTTGATTTACTTACAACGTGTACACGTGACCTAAAACATTCAAACGCGCGTTCAAGACTATACACAGAGCCTGTACGTCACGTACCTCCCCGCCGTCTCGGACGGCCGAATAATTCTCACGACTTGCCCTCGTCGCATCCCGAAATACCGCGCTACAGGGTCATGCATTTGAATTCGCGGCAGTTGCGTTTCTCTCACTTTGTACCGGTCCAACAAAGTCTTCTTCTGTTCGTCGTTGAGAAGAATGTGTTCCGGCACCAGAATGTGGTCCGTGATGTTCACCAGCAGTTCTGTTTCCTGGAACTGCTCAATGAAAAACTTTTGTGCCTGGCATTCTAATAAAGATTGCTTGGCGAATGGTGTCAATGACTGCTGGACGACAATCACGGCCCGGAACACGGATTCATCCTTCATCCGTTTCGCGTACTCCTTGATCGTTTTCACCCCGACCTTCTCTTCGTCCGGGAAGAACACGAAGATTGAATCAGCGGGGTCATCACGCCGCGGGAACTGCATCGTTAAATTGACCCGCTGCGGATCCTCGCCGTGCTCCTCCACGAACTGATCCTTCTCTAAATCGAGCTCACTTTGGCCGACCATGTACCCCCGCGCGTTCAACATCTTGCCGATCGTCTTGCGGATGCGGAACAGCCGAGTCTTCTTGTCCCCGGTGGACGACATCGTCCAAACGTTGATCCGAAGAAAGCGACGAGCGCGCGGCCGAATGGCACTGGCGGCGTGAGAATGAGGGATCTTCAAGAAAAAAAGCCGCCTTTTTGGAATCGACGCTCCACTGTCTATAACTCAAGGAATGATCTTGTGTTATTAGACCGTCAATAGGACATAATTCTCCTTGTCACAATCAGGAAGCGAACAATTCTCATCAGTCGTGCCCGCGCACCCACGGGCTCCGCACGCGGACGCTCAAGGACCCTCTGCGTTCCCTCCCCTGGACGAAGATCACACCTAACCGGTTTCCTGACTCCGTCGTCCGCGGACAAGTCGTGACAAGCACCGGAACGGGTAGTAGCGCTTCCGCTAATAACAAAGCACTACTAGTGCTACTGCATTTGGGTCTCGTAAACAACAATCGATCACGATGCCCGAGGTTCGCCGCACGCAGAGCCTTAAAAAAGACGCCATCGGCGGTCGGTCCATGCTGGGCGTGCAGTACGACAGCCGGAAGGCAAGCGCGCCTGTTTTCGGGTTCGGGTCCGCGGACAGGAACGCCCTAGCAAGAGTTTTCATCTCCATGGAGCACAATCGCGCTGATTTCGGCAAGCTCGGGCCCGGCGCTGTGTACGACTTGCGATCCGGGTTCGGCGAGCAGAACAGTAGTAAAAACGAAAACCCACCGAAGTTTTCATTCGGCACGGCGAGTCGGTTCCTTCAACCCAGCGCGGCTCGTGCGAAGCGGAACCCCCAGGTCCCCGGACCCGGGAGCTACGCCGCGGGTTCTTCAATTGGAAGGAACCCAGACTCAAACAAAATCAACCAAGCTGCGTTTGGGTTTGGGACGGCGAGTAGAGACGACGCGCAAAGAGTTTTCATTTCAGCTGCGGCGGCTCGCGTTCGGTTCGGCATGGAATCACCCGGCCCTGCATCGTACAGCTCCCAGAACGGCGTCGGTATCCAACCCAGTAGCACGCGCAGAACCGAACCGGCGTTTTCAATCGGCACGGAGCAACGTTTGAAGTACGATTACGTGGAGCGGGCTAAGGTTCTTCCGGGGGCGGGGCAGTACAGGGTGAACCAATCTGTGGGGACGCAGCCGCTTTCGAACAACGCAAGTGAACCTGAATTTGGGTTCGGGAGTAGTTCAAGAGATGACGCTGGAAAAGTCTTCCTCGGAAAGGAACAGGCGAAGGTTTTCTTTGGGCGGGAATCGCCGGGGCCTGCTATGCTGGGACCTACTGCGTTTGGGGGGACGGGGAAAATGGTGCTGTCGAATAAAAAGACGGGAGAGAGGGCGACGTTTGGGTCATCCGCCAGGGCATTCGGAGGTGGGGAACCCACGCCGGGGCCGGGGAGCTACGATTGAAATGGATGTCTGTTTGTTATTCATCGAATTCGTCCTCTTCGTCGAAGCCGAATATGCTGTCTATAGTCCCGGTTGGCACCGGGCACCCGTTTTCGACCGCCAACGTCATCAGCTCGACGTGCTCACCCTTCACCGTCTTTATCCCCGTCCCCTCGCTCCACGGGCAGCCGTTGTCGTGCGCCCACTTCAGCAACTCGAACTGCCCCTCGTCCGCCGCAAACGCGCACGTCGTCGCGTCCCACGGGCAGCCTTTTACACACAAATACTTCAGCACTTCTAAGTATCCATGCTGCACCGCTCCGAGGGACATGTGCCCGGTCAACGTGCATCCCTTTTTACGCAACCACTTCACCATGTTGACGTGGCCACCCTTCACCGCGCAGTCTATCACCTTCCAATATAAAAAGCCCGTGATAGGCTTATGTAGTTTTTCGCCCATGTTATATCGTTTTCCCCGAAGCTTGTGCTGCACCGTGCTTAAGTATCCGAGCTGCGCGGCTTCTTCAGCAGTAAAGCCCTTTATCTCACGCCCTGTCGTATCTACCGCGTCGCGTAACGGGCGACTCACCGCACGCAACCGTGCCAGGTCTATTGGTTTTGACGACAAAAACCGGAAGACGTGAGTGACCACGACGTGGTCGGGAAGACCCGGGAGGGCCTCCTGCTGGTCGGCCCCGTGCGCGGCTGCTCCTTCATCATTTTCGCGCTCTTTTTTGCGCGTGCGCTGCCTTCGTCTCCTGAGCGTGCGAGCACTGGCCATCATGGAGGGTTTCGTGCGCGCACGCGACGTTGTGGGTCGTTGCCTCGGATTTCCTCGGACGTTACAAGTCAAGAATCGTCGTGGCTCTCGAAAATTGGAAACTTGAAGTCGTCTGCGACGTCACCCACTGACTGGGCACTGCTCGCCGCGCGTTCGCGATGCGGTCGGCAGCTCGCGGGGGCCGCTGTGTGGCCGAGGCGGCGCGCGCGTGGAGCAGCTCTGGGACCAGCGGGTCTTTCCCGGCAGCTACGCACGCGTGGCGCGGTGCCCCCCCGACGTTCGGCGTGTCATCATCTTCGATCGCGAGTAACCCATGGTCGAAAATCGCGTTTCGCCACGAGTCTTCCTCGTCATCTAAAACATTAAATACCTCAATGCCAACTACCGTAGCCCAGCGCGCCCAGATGGGTCTATCCTCCGCCGCGGCTGCGAACTCCACCGCGGGCGCCAAGGCGGTGGCGGCCGGGATAGCGGCGAGTTCTCCGTCCGCGCCATTTGTAAACGCAGGCCGAGGCTTGATAAGATCCACGCTAGATCAACTCCGCGTGTACCACGACCTGTCCAAGTTCAAGCTAAGCGTGTTCGTGGTGAGCACGGCGGCTACCGGTTACGCATTAGGCAGCGGCGATAACATAGACTTCAAGGAAATTTCCATAGTCAGTCTCGGAACGTTTCTTTGCTCCGCGTCGGCAAACACGTTTAACCAGATTTTCGAAACAGCAAACGACGGAAAGATGGCGCGAACGATGCGACGGCCTTTGCCAACCGGCAGGTGTAGCAGGCTGCACGCGGGTTTCTTTGGCATAGCCTGTGGGGTTGCTGGGGTTGCTTTGTTGTATGAGCAGTGTAATTACTTGACTGGTAGCCTAGGCGCGTTTAACATCGGTCTCTACGCGCTGGCGTACACGCCGATGAAACAGGTGCACTGGATAAACACCTGGGTAGGGGCGGTGGTTGGGGCGATACCGCCGTTGATGGGGTGGGCAGCTGCTAGAGATGCGATAGAGCCCCCTGGACTGATCCTAGCATCCGCCTTGTACTTCTGGCAGATGCCGCACTTCATGGCCCTGGCGTTCATGGCAAAGGATGACTATGTTCGAGGGGGGTATAGGATGATGTCTCATCCAGTGTTTGACGGTACGGGACGGAGAGTCGCTGGGGTAGCGTTGAGAAATGCGGTGGCGATGCTCCCGATAGGAGTTATTTCAGTAGCTTGTGGGTTGGCCACGGTGCCGTTCGCGTACGAAGCGGGACTATTAGCCCTCCCCATGGCGTTATCCTCGGCAGTTTTTTACCGCCGGCCGAACATCACGAACGCGCGCCGGGTTTTTTACGGGTCACTGTTGTATTTGCCGGCATTTCAATTGCTCGCGTGCGTTCACCGGCTGCCCGTGCCAGGCGATGAGACGAACGACGCATACGATGAGTTCGCAAAGAATAACTCAAAACAAACTCTGTTCGATTCTTTCATTCAATTTAAATTACCTTCCAACCCGTTGAAGTGGACCGCATGGAGCGCTCGGGGGTGGGAGGCGTGGGGGGACGAGGGGGTGG